>Ga0268289_100014_pt1 | contig 255171 bp, 251 predicted proteins | sample MetspNORM_FD_191340 | JGI IMG/M metagenome (GOLD analysis project Ga0268289, IMG submission 191340) | Soil microbial communities from San-Diego area, Southern California, United States - Methylocaldum sp. NOR-M | ecosystem: Environmental > Terrestrial > Soil > Desert | place: USA: California... | reverse complement strand
CTGATAGGCATAGTTGCGGCCGACGACCCCGGTATTGCTCTTGAAATCGTAGGGCTGGCCGATGCCCGAATGCAGCATCAACTGGACGTTGCCCGTGACGAAGGCGGCAAGCACGACGAGATCGGCCGGCTGCTCGAACTCGCGGCCCTGCGCGTCGACATAAGTGACGCCGGTCGCCCTTTTTCCCGTCGAATCGAGATTGACCTTGAGCACCATCGAGCGGGTGCGGAGCTCGAAATTGGGGTTCTTGGCCGCAAGCGGCAGCATCAGGAAATGGGGGCTCGCCTTGGCGTTCGCCTCGCAACCGAAAGCGGTGCAATGGCCGCAATAATGGCATTGCCCCAGTGCGATACCATCGGGATTGACGTAATCGCGCGAGCAGTTCGCGGTCGGGATCGGGAACGGGTGGTATCCCAGCGCCTTCGTTGCCCGCTCGAACATCACCATGCTCTGCGACGACGTCATCGGCGGATTGGGAAATTCGCTCTTCCGCGGCGCCTCGAACGGATTGCCGCCGGGAATGATCTTGCCGCGCAGGTTGCCGGCCTTGCCGGAAATCCCGCACACCTTTTCGAACTTGTCGTAATAGGGCTCGAGATCGTCATAGCCGATCGGCCAATCCTGTAGGTTCATGTCTTCAGGAATGATCGACTTGCCGTATTTCCCGACCGTGCCGGAATACATCCGGTGTTCCCATTCCGTCCAGCGCCAGGTGAGGCCCGACCAATGCGCGCCCGAGCCGCCGACATTGGTGCCGGGCTTAAAAAATCCGATCTGCCGCATCGGCAGCGCACGCTGGCCGGGATCGTTGCGAAACGTGATGGTCTCGTGCTTCACATTCTGCACCATCTCGTCGTAGCGCGAATATTTGAGCGCATCATGCGCGCCGGGCCCCGAGAAATCGGATTCGGTCGTCTGCGGCCGCCCGCGCTCGAACATCACGATCTTGAGTCCGGTGGGCGCGAGTTCTTTCGCGATGATGCCTCCGGTCCAGCCGGATCCGACGATCACCACGTCCACGGGTTTCAGCTTGGTGGTCATCGCCCCCCTTCCCTTCTCGTCGTTATTTGCTTCGCCGTCCGCATCTCAGCTCAGATCCTGGATGGAGAGGGGGTCGGCCCGATACGGCTTGTTGCGCCAGGACTCGATCTTGTCGGCGTACATCTCGCCGATGCCCGGATAGCCGAGCATCTTCCATGACGCCTTGCCCTTGTTGCCGCCGTAGATGGGGTCCGCGAAGAAGCCGTCCATTACGAGTTGGTAGAGCGTGCCGAAGAAGATCGCCGTCGGAACCGTGGGCAAGGCGATCTGTCCGCGCTCGAGCCCGGTAACGATCTTCACCCGATCGGCGGGTTCCAGCCCGTCGAAGGTGTAGCCGTCATGCAATCGGGCGACATAGGCGTTCACATCGGCAATGCCCGCACGCACCAGTTCGTTCGGCGTCAACGGCATTTGATAGCCCTGCTCGGGCGTACCTTCGTGGAACGGCCCTTGAAGATACATCCGGTCGCCGCGGCCGAAGCCCGAGTTCAACTGCCGGTCGACAAAGGTCGCCACCCCGAGCGCTGTGCCCGCAGGCCCGAATTCATCTTCCGGAATCAGCGTGTCGACGAACGCCTCGACGAACGGCGCCTCGTCGAGATTGAGAAAGACGTAGCCGTCGGGCAGCGGCGCGTCGCCGGCAGCGGGGGCGGGGGCGGGCGCCGGCGTCATGCCGGGCATCGCCCCATGCGCCGCCTCGTCCGGCGCGGATTGCGCCTCGGCCGCCGCCGGCAGCGACGCGACGCCGATACCGATCCCGGCGAGCTTCAATATCGTCCGCCGATCCGCCTCGGTTCGGTCCTGACGTTGCGTACTCATGCCGTTTCCCCCTGGTCAGCCCGCGGACCTTCATCGTCTTCTGTATGGAGTGGGCGCGAGGCATCGATCGTCAGCGTGAGGAGCGCCGCCACGAGCGCGAGCCCCGCGGTCACGCCGAACGCCGACGCCCAGCCGCTGGCCGCCACCAGATAGCCGGTGAGCGCCGCGGCGACCGCCGCCCCGATATTGCCGAGCGTGTTCATGACCGCCGAGACCGATCCGGCGAACGCGCCACCCAGATCGAGCGTCATCGCCCAGGAGACGCCGACCGTCAGTTCCAGCCCGAAGACGGCAAGGCAGAAGAACGCCACGCTGACGAACGGATCGGGCTCGAGACAGGCCAACGGCACCATGATCGCCATCAGCACGAAGCCGACGAACGACACGCTCCGCCGCGCGAGCTTGAGGCTGCCGGTGCGCTTCAGGAGCCGGTCCGACGTGAAGCCGCCGGTCAGGTCGCCGAGCACGCCGGCAAGCAGCGGCAGGCTGGCGAACAACCCCATCTGCGCGAGATCGAAACCGCGCGCCGCATTCAGATATTTGGGGAACCAGGTCAGGAAGATCCCGATGTTGTAGGCGTAGCAGAAATACATCGCCGCCAGCAGCCACATCTGCCGATTGGCGAGCAGATGGCGCCACGGCACCGATCGCGCCGCCCCCCGCTGATCGCCGAGCGCGTCGACGATCAAGGCACGCTCGGCCGCGTTGACGCTGCGATGATCGTGCGGGCTGTCGCGATAATAGGTGAACCAGGTCACCGCCCACACCAGCCCAACCACCGCGAACAGGAAGAACGGCATCCGCCATCCGTACATGGCGATGATCCAGGCGACGAAGAACGGTGTCAGCGCGCCGCCGAGGCGGGAACCGGCATGGGTCAGCCCCTGCGCCCAGCCGCGTTCCGACGGCAGCATCCAGCGCGACAGCGACCGGGTGGCGATGGGGAAGGCGCCCGCCTCCCCCATGCCGAACAGGAAACGGCAGACGATCATCGATCCCGCCGACCAGGTGAGTGCCGTCGCCGCGGTGAAGGCGGACCACCACGTCACGACCCAGGTAAGCGCCCGGCGCGGGCCGAAGCGATCGCCCAGCCACCCGCCGGGCACCTGGAACAACGCGTAGGAAATCTGGAACGCGAAGAAGATCCAGCCCATTGTGATCACGGAAAAACCGAAATCCTGCTGGATGGACGGCGCCGCCACGCTGATGACGACCCGATCCATGTACGTGACCATATAGGCCGCGACCGTCAGCCAGAGCACGGTGTGACGCGTGCGTGTCGGACGCATGGCCGCAGCCTCGGTCTGCGGCGCATCCATTTCTGCGGCGGCTGCGTTCACTGGGCAGCCCCCTGATCCTTGCAGGCATCGGTCGGGCGTCCGACGCAGGTCTGCCAGATCGTCGGCACCTTGCGCCCGGCGATGAACACTTCATGGATCGCGCGCGTGTTGCGAATGTCGGCGAGCGGGCTCGCGTCGAGCACCAGCAGGTCGGCCCATTTTCCGGGCGCGAGCGTGCCGATGTCCTTCGCGCCGAGGAATTCGGCGTTGCCGCCGGTGGCGGCCGTCAGCGCCTCTGTCGGGGTGAGGCCGGCCTTCACCATCAAGGCGAGTTCCCAATGCGCGAAATAGCCGGGGAAACGTCCGCTGGGGCCGCTGTCGGTGCCCATGCCGTAGCGCACGCCGCCCTTCGCCTCGCGCGCGTAATTGGCCATCGCATTCTCGAGCACGCCCTTGTATTTCGAGAAATTCGGCGCCGACGTGAGCTTCTTCTGGCGTTCCGGGCTCTTCAGCTGCGCGACCACCTCGGGCGTCACCCCGCGCGAGAAGAAGGGATCGTCGAGGAAGGGCAGCTCGGCATAGGTGAACGACGCCTCACGGCTCAATGTGCCCGCCATCTGCCATGTGCCCTGCCGCTTCATCGCATCGACGAAGGCATCGTCGATCTTCCGGTCGCGCACTTCATGGGCGAAGCCGTCGATACCCTCGCGAACCAGTTCGGCGGCGTTGTCGCGGTAGAAGATGTGCGCGACGGCCTTCAGCCCGTCCTTGTGCGCCTCGTCGATCACCGCCTTGCTGATGTCGTAGGGCATCAGCTTGGGCAGCGCGCCGAATTCGTCGTCCATCCACAGCTTGATGAGGTCGACGCCCGCCGCCTTCTGCCCGTCGACCAGCTTGCGGGCTTCGTCGGGCGTGTTCACGCGTTGCGGCAGGCCGGGCAGACCGCCATAGCCGTGATCGTAGACCACGCCGAGCCCGGCGGTGAAGACGCGCGCCATGTCGGGCCTGCCCTCGCGCTCGGCATTGCGGATATCGATCGTCAGCTTCTGATCGGTGCCCAGCGTCTGGACAGTCGTGACGCCGTAAGCAGCGTAGAGATGCAGCTCCTTCTTGATGGCATCCGCCGTGTAATATTTGACGTTCTGATCGAGCCCGTCGACCTCGCCCAGATGCACATGGCTGTCGATGATGCCGGGCATCACGAACTTGCCCGTGAGATCCTCGACGACGGCGCCTTCGGGCACATCGAGATCGGCAGCGCGGCCGATCCAGCTGATCCGCCCGTCCGTCATCACCAGCGCGGCATCCTCGATCGGCGCCGCACCCGTACCGTCGAACAAGGTGATGTTGCGCAGCACCGTCGTATCCTTGGCGGTGGGCGCCTTCCCGGTGCCGTCGCACCCGCCCACCGCCAATGCCAAGCCAACCGCCACGACCGAGCCTGCAATCCATTTCCGAGCAACCATGCGACCTCTCCTTTTCGTCATCGGACCAGCGGCGACATCGTCAGACCGGCATCCTGCGCTTCGAAAAAGCGCGGCCGACCAGTGACGTCGCCTCGTTGGTCTCCATGATCATGGCGCCCTGCTTGATGCTGTCCACCACTGTGCTTTCGCTGCCGATATCGAGCAGGCGCACGCCGTTCGCCTTGCACGCGGCCATCACGCGCCGGCGCGCCGCCTGAACGTTGGCGGGAAAGAGCGACGGGCCGCCGAAGCCGGTGCCCGGTTTCCGTGGAGGCAGCGGATCGGGGAAGGCCGCCAGGCCGTTGAGCGACATGTTCATGTCGCCCGGCCCCCATTCGGCGAAGGTGACGCCGGGCACGGCGAGCGTCTTCTCGCAATTGTCGAGCGCGACACGGTCCTCGATCTTGAGACCCATGATGAGCTCGCCCTTGGGATTGAGCGGCCAGAGATCGGCGACGTGGAGGTAATGATTGGGATTCACACCCCACACCGCCGACGCGAACAATTGGCTGCCCGATCCGCGCAAGCCTTCGCGCGGCAGCCTGGGCACGCCCGGGTGATCGAAGGGATAGCGCGCGGCCTGCACTGCCACCTCGATCGCCTTGGCGTCGCGCGCGTGGCAGATGTTGAACCCCATCACACCGGCCGCCAGCACCTGCTGGAGCATCCAGGCGCTCGCCTGCATCTGGGCTTCGCTGAGGCCGATATTGGGCATGGTCGCGAAGGTCGCAGGTATCCGGTGCCCGCTGCGCGTCGGTCCACCATCGACCAATCCGCGCATGAAATCGCGGAGGTTGGTGGGATCGAAGGCGCCGTTCTCCACCTCGATGCAGATCGCATCGGCCCAGGTCTTGGCCATCTTCAGGCCGGTCTCGTAGCCGTCGCCCGTGGTCGGTGCGTAGGAGACGTAATAGATCGGCTGGCCGTCCTCGAGCAGTTCGATCGCCTTGTTGAGCCGCCGCGGCTTGTAGTTCGGATCGACCGACGGCGGCTGCTTGCCGCTCCACTCATATTGGGCCGGACGGGCGCCCGGCACGGTCAGGCGGCCTGACGGCGCCTTGTCCGCGGCGCTCGCCTGCGCTGCGGCCGGGGTCGTCCAGGCCAGCCCGACCCCGGCTGCACCGATGCCGGCGCCGAGAAGCTCGCGCTTGCTGATATCCATCGCGCTTGTCCTTTCCGATCCCGAAAACCGTCCGCCTCCGGGGGAGGGGGTGGAGGCGGACGGCCCGGGCACGCTGGGCTGGTCAGAGACGGGCACGGAAGCCCAGCGATACGATGCGACCGATCGGGTTGGAGACGAACCCGTTGAAGCCATAGGAACCACCGAGGATTCCGTTCGTGTTCCCATTGTAGAAGGGCGGATCCTCATCGAAGAGATTCTTGACGTCGAGGTAGATCTGATCGCCGTCGAGGAACCCGCCCATGAAATCATAGGCTGCATGCAGATCGAACGTCGTCGCCGATTTCACGCGATCGCCGCCGCCCGCCGGATTGCCGTTTTCGTCAAGGTCGATCGGCTTGACCGACGCGTTGTTCCAATTGTGGTAGCCGCCGGTGTGATTCATGAAGAGGTCGAGCGCGACCGGCCCGTCGGACCAGCCGATATTCGCGCGCGTCGTGAACTGGATCGACGGGAAAGTCGTGTTGTAGCCCGACGTGTTGAGGACGCTGAACGACGGTCCGCCGCCCATGTTCTGCTTGAATTTGGTGAAGTAGGTCAGCGTGTCGCCGATGTGGAACGTCCCCATCGTGTCGGTCGGGATCGAATAGGCGATCGCCGCGTCGATGCCCTGCACCTTCAGGTTGAGCACGTTGGTCTCGTCCTGGTTGATCAGGAAATAGATCGTCTCCGGCAGCACGCTGTTGATCGTGACGCCGTTGGCGGTGTTGGCGAATTCGGCGATCTGCGCATCGGTGCAGCCCTGCGGGCAGATCGTCAGATTGTCGTGCAGTCCGGCCGAACTGACGATCGAGCTCGGGTTGGCGGAGGTGACGCCGCCCTTGAACTCGTTGTTGAACAAGGTGACGTTCGCGACGAAGCCGGGCAGGAAACTCGGCGTCAGATCGACGCCGATCGACCATGCACTGCCCGTTTGCGGCTTGATGCCGCTGATCCCGCCGCCGAGCTGGCGGCGCATGCCGGGATTGACGCCGGTGCCGATCTGGCAGGTCGTGGTGGCATCGGCGCAACCGGGGAGCTGCGCTACTTCGGGATAGGCGGAGAGGGGAACGTAGACGCCGCCTGAAAGGCCTACGCTGCCCGATGCGAAGAGATAGCCCTGGCTCGGATCGCCGACGGCGGCGATCGGCGGGGCGACGAAGGATTCCGAATAATTGGCGCGGATCTTCACGCCATCGATCACTTCCCAGTTCGCCGCGAACTTGGGGTTGGCGGTGTCGCCCACGTCGCTGAAATGGTCGTATCGGCCGGCAATATCGAGCTCGAGTTTGCGGACGAACGGGATCTCCATGTCGGGCGAGATCAACGGCACGACGACCTCGCCATAGGCCGACCAGACGGTGCGCTTGAAATTGTAGACGCGGTGCTGCGTGCCCGAAGAGGTCGGCCCGGTGTTGTTGGGGCTGACGAGATCCTGGACCTGCGAGGCGTAATAGAATTCGCCGCCGACCGCGAGCCGCACATCGCCGGCGGGCAGCGCGAACAGCGGCCCCTGCGTTTCGAGTTTCGCCTGTTCCGAACTGTTGAGGTTCACGTTCGACGTATCGTTGACATAGAGCGAGCGGATGACCTCCGCCGAGGTGCGGTTGCTGCCTACCGGGCTCCAAATGTCGAGCGCGTTGGCCGTGGTAAGCGGCAGGTTGAGCGCGATCACGTTCTGCCCCGCGATCGCCGAGGCCGTCGGATCGCCGGTGAGCTGCGCGGTGCCGTTGACGGCGAGGATCGCGCAGGCGCTGCAGAAGGTATTATCGTTGTAGAGACCGCTGCGGCTGTGCCCGGCCGCATTGCTGAAGGTCACGTTCCAGCCGCCGCCCATTTCGTAATTGGCGACCACCGTGCCCCAGATCACCTCTTCATCCGAACGGTTACGACCGAAATCGTTGCTCAGCAGGTCGACCCAATAACCGGTCTCCTGGGTGGCACCGGGCTCACCGGCCGGCGCCATGAAAAACGGGTTGATCTGATCGCCCTTCCCCGAGCCCGGGCCGAAGGCGCGCACGTTCGAAAGCGTGCCCGGGCTACCCGGCTTGGATGTCGCCATCCGGTTGTAGATGAGCGTCGCTTCCACCGAGAAACGATCGGAGAAGTCGTGCGATACGCGCATGAAGACATTGCCGCGCTTTTCCGACGGCAGCACCGAGCCATAGGTGGTCAGGTTGCAGGGCGCATTGACCTGGTCATAGGCCACTGCCTCGGTCGCGTCGGGCGAGAGGAAGATGTTGTTGCCGCTGCCCGGCGTCCGCAAGCTCGCGGGCGAGCAATTGAAGCTCTGGAAATTACTGCCGCCGATGTCGGTATAATCGCCCTTGCTCAGGAACCAGCGGTCGCTGTTGTCGAGCCGACTGTGATAGGCATAGGACGCCGCGATGACGACGTCGGTGTCTTCGCTGCTCGTGCCCCAGACGAAGTTGGCGTTGTAGTTGCTGTAGTGATCGCCCAGCCCGCCCTGGGCGTTGATCTCCAGCCCGTCGAAGCGTTTGCGCGTGATGTAGTTGACGACGCCGGCGACGGCGTCCGAGCCGTAGATCGACGAGGCGCCGTCGGCGAGCACCTCGACGCGCTCGATCGCACTCACCGGGATGATGTTCGGATCGGTCTGCGCATATTGCGTCCCCGCACCGACCAGACGCATGCCGTCGGCAATCACCAGGGTAGAGTTGCTAGCGCTGCCGGCAAGCTGATGAATTTGCGGGGAATAGAACGAATAGACATTCTGCCCCTGCGGCGCCGAATTGGCGGTGCTGATCGCCGGAACGGTGTTGGTCAGTTCCGAAATCGACGTCGGTGCGGTCGCCTGCAACGCCTTCTCGTCGAGCACGGTGACAGACGACCCGATCGGTGCGACGCCGCGTAGCCGCGTGCCGGTGACGACGATCCCCCCTTCGGACGGCTGGTCGGCCGCCGCAGGTTGCGGTGTCGCTTGCGCGGCGAGCACGATTTCGGCGTCGCCCGATGTTGCGGCCGGCGTCGGACTATCCTGCGGCGCCGATTGCGATGGATCTGCCGCGGGGACCGTCGGCGCCTCCTGCGCGAACGCGGACCCTGCCGCCGAACATGCGATCACGAGTGCGATCGCCGAAACTCCGGATTTCACAAGATAAGACGACGCCATTTCGAATCCCCTTCCCGATATTTTCTTCTAATTTTCATATCGTATATGATTCTTGGAAGAGAGATACGGGCATCGAAACACCGCGTCAAGGCAGGTGAGCAACGATGAATTTTTCTAGAAACGTTTTCAGAAAACAGAATTAACTTGCTGAAAATCATAATTGTTTTCTGAGTCACTCTCGCAAACTACGCGTGCGCGGAAAAACGACCGATAGGTCGGGTACGGAATTAGCAGGGTGAAAAGTGGCGGCCGCCCGGTCCGATTCGGAAAGGGCGGCCGCCGCGCGTTCAGTCGCCGCTCGGCGGCTGGTAATTATGCATCCCCTGGGGGCGCGGATTGATCGCCAGTCGGGTCGACATGCCGTTCCCGCCGAAGCTTGCCCGGTGCCAGCGGCCCTGGGGCGCATAGACGATATCGCCCTCGCTCGCGGTGAACAGCGGCTGGCCTTCGATCAGATAATCGATCTCGCCTTCGAGAACGAACCAGAACTCCGAATAATCGACATGGAAATGGCCCAGGTCGGTCGGCGGCGGCGGTGGCGCGCCATGGCCGCGGATGACGTTGGCGAATGTATGATCGTCCGCGACGAACGGGCCGCCGCGTGCGTTCGCCGCGACCACGTCCTTGGCGAAGTCGAGATAGGGGTGGTTGACGTCGTCATACGCGCCTTGCCCCGTGAAGCGCACCTTCACATAATGCTTGTCGGGCGTTTTCGGCGGCGTCTGGTCGATCGGATAAAGCGGCGTGGCGCCCGCCTGGACGACCTCGAAGCGCAACGACGGCGCGTCGCCGACCGTCTCCATCCAATAAGGCACGCGAAACGGCACCTGGACCAGAAAGCCCTTGCTCGCGACGACGTCGGGCTGCCCCTGGATGTGGAAGCGGATCTTGCCGCTCTGCACGACCCAGAAGGTCCGGCTGTCGGCATAGAATTGCGGCGTGGTCTTCTCGCCCGGCGCCATCTGGACGTAACGGGCGCTGAAATCCTTGTCCTCGACGATGGCCTCGGTCCAACGGGGTTCGCCGGCATGCTTGGCGAGGATGTCGGAAAGCTTCCAATGCGGCCGGTTGGGTGCCGTCCACGGCGTCAGCGGCACCGGCTTGGGAGACCAGGCCAGGATCGGCTGCGGCCGTTCGTGTGCTTGCGGCTCCGCGGCGCGCGCGCCGCCCAGGCTGATCACCGCCGCCCCCGCCAGCAAGGCGGCGGGCACGAGTTTCGTTGCGCTTCCCATTCATCTCTCTCCTTTTTCTTGCGTGAATCGCTGCTTGCGCGCGGCGAGCCTTCCGCGCGGGAATGGATGAACGGTGCTGGTCAGGCGCTTCAGTCGGCGGCGGCGCGTTCTCCGCGTTGCCCGGATTCCTCTTCCGCTTCGGAAGCGCGCCTCGTGCGGACGAGCGATCGTTCGAGATGGTCGTGCATCGCCTGCCGCGCCGCATCGGGATCGCGCGTGAGCAGCGCTGCGATGATCCGCGAATGCTCCTCGGCCGCCTCCTGCGGCGCATTGGTCGAATAGAGAAAGCGGAAGATGTGGAGATGCGTGTGCAGGCGCTCGATCGCCTCGGCGATCGGCCGATTGTCGCTGCCCAGCGCGACCAGATGGTGCAGCATCGCATCAGCCTCGGCGAACCGGGCATAGGCGATGCCGCCGCCGGTCTGAACCTGTCCCATCTCGCGCTGGATTTCCGAAAGCGCCTCCAATTGCTCTTCGGTCATCCGTTCCGCGGCGAGCGCCGCTGCGCCGGGCTCGATCAGCAGCCGCAGCGCATAGAGGTCGTCGAGTTCCTTGCGCGTCATCTGCGGGCTCGCCCGATAACCCGCATTGGGAATCTTGCTGACCAGCCCCTCGATTTCGAGCTGGCTCAGCGCTTCGCGGATCGGGGTTTGGGAAATGTCGAATTTGCGGGCGAGCGCGTCGATGCCGATGCGCGCGCCCGGCGCGACCTGCATCGTCATCAGCATCGAGAGAATCTGGTCGTACGCCCATTCGACCATGGTCGGCCCAGGTGGCCGGCGCTCCCTCTTGCGCGGCCACTGCGTGTCGTCCGGCGTGTTCATTATAAAAACTCGGCATTTCGTTCGGATACCGGAACCTATAGGATATTCGCCTTGATTGTGGAAGCATTTTCCGATCTGATACGATTTTCCGGGCAGCGCGATTCTGCCTTACGCCCGGCATCAGGCCGGTCAGACGAAGGAGGCAATCTTGAAACCCATGCGCGTCGCGCTTACCCTGGCGTTTCTGATGACGGCATCGGCCGCATCGGCCGAGCATCGTGATGCACAGCAGGTCGTGACGCACCACGTCGCCGCAATGAAAGCGGCTGCGCTGGACAACATCATGAGCGATTACGCGGTAGACGCGGTGGTCGTCACTCCGCCGGGACTGATGCCCCCACCCCAGGCATCTGACCAACGCGGCGTCTTTTCCGGCCGGCAGGCGGCGCGCGCCGTGTTCGCGCACCTCACCAATAGCGATAACATCGCCGGGATTCGCGCGATGGAAACCAGGATCGAGCCGCTGAACGACAACGTGACGATCCTCCATTGGACCCAGTTCCGCGGAACGCCGAACCAGGTCGCCGGTCACGATCTCTTCGTCGTTCACAACGGGAAAATCACGCTGCAGGACATCGTCGTCGAGACGCCTTGACGCTCCCTTCCTGCGACGATCGCGCATGGCATCACCATCGAGCTCGAGCCGGAGAACGTCGGTCGAGGATGATCGCGACCTATTCGGACGAACCAGCAGATAGAGCCCACCCACCGGCATGGCGGCCTGGCTGCACATTCTTTACCCGGAGTGCTGCGAGACCAGACATCGAGCGTTCCTTTCGTCCTTCATTTGGTCTCACGGGCAAGCACAATCAGACAGGTTCGTCTGCGCGATAATTTTCAGAAATAAATGATTAGAGCCGAATTTGGCTATTGGAACATCAACTCTGCGAACATCCCGATCGCAACCGGCACCTCTCGGCTCGAGCAATCGCGGTCAAATTCTGCAAGAGAACGGTACAGGCAAGGCCCGGCTCAAGGTTATTTCTTCAGCAAAGGCGATACGGCTGAACGGCTTCAGAGCCTGATCCGAAATTAAGTTAAGCGGTGTCAGCGGGTTAGCTTGACGACTTCCCCGACGGCTGATTCTGCGGTTTTGCGACTAACCAGAGAGACCAGCGAAGTGTGGACCGACACCGCCCGAGCACGGATTCCCAGCCCGATATTATTCAACCGGATGCGCCTACGACCGTCATATCGTCGCACCCTCTTTCAGGCTGGCAAGTCGAAGTACATCAGATAGGGCAGGCCAGCATCGATCGCCTGGAAGCGGACGAACTGCCTGTGGATCGCGTTGACAGCCGAAGGCGGCAACGTGCTCCCGGGCGTTCCGCGCCATTGTGTCAACAATTGCCGCGACGGTCCTCGACCACCGCTTGCCACCAACACTGCCGGCCCCTGTACGACCGCCACGCGATCCGGATGCTGGTGGTCGATCGGAGCAAGTCGGAGTCGGGGTGGTATGAGGAGCTGAATGCGATCGCCTGACGACCAGCCTCGTCGGATCGTTGCCCAGGCGCCTGGGACAACGGCAACATCGGCGTCCACCCCGTTCACCTTGATCGAGACATCATTGCCCGCCCAAGCCGGAATGCGGAAAGACAATGGGAAGGACGCGCCGTGGGCGATCTCCAGCGTAAAGGAGACGACGCCATCGTCGGGGTAGTTCGTTTCCTGACGCAACCTGACGATCCCGTCAGGTGTGTCATCACGCCGCCAGGTTACCTGCGAAGGCAGGTAGAGATTGACGAACAATCCTTCGTTATCGTGGAAGTAGATGATGTCGTGGTAGTCGGCCACGGCCTGCGGATAGGTGCCCGAACAGCATGGCCATTGTTTCCAATGGTAGAATTTGAGCCCGCCGCTCTTGCGGTAGTCCGCATAATAAAAGGTGTCGCCGTTGGATCGGACGGGCAGCGCGGCGCCGATGCCGTTATACATCAGTCGCTCAATCCAGTCGCCGTAGCGACTCTCACCGGTAAATTCCATCAAGTACTTAGAAAGCTTGAATCCCGCCCATGATCCGCACGGCGTCTCGAAGGTTCGCATCTGATCCTCGAGCGCCTCACCAAGCCCCCCGCCGGGATCCTCCAGCCTTTCTCCCGGACCGTAGCCGCCGGTCGCGAAACACTGCGTGTCCTGCAAAAAATCGTATGCGTTCACGATGCAGCGAAGATATTTGGCGTCGCCGGTGACCCCATAGGCCATTGCCGCAGAACTCAGGGTGTTGACGTGGCTGTAAGCATGAAGCCCGTCCACTGCCGGTCTGCCTTCGATATAGCCGTCCCAATAGGAGTCATAGTGCCACGTTCTGGCGAAGGCGGCATATTTGGCGTCGCCGGTCAGTTCGTAAGCGCGGTAGAGGTTCTCGGCGAGCGTGTACCATTCGTTGTCGCCGATACCGTCGCCTCCTACCGGATTGCGGCTAGATGCCGGCGTTCGACGACGATCGAGATGGGTGATCGCCCAGTCGGTGATGCGGCTTGCCAGGACCGGCGCCTGTTCGTTGCCCAGATACTCATAGGCATCGTTCAGGCCACCCATCATCTTTTCATAGAAATAGTGATAGGCATTCGGTTTACGCGAGTAGAAGAAGTACCCGTCCTGTCCAATCGCCTTGCCCCATTCGCCGATCAGCCGGTCTACCTTCGCGCGCAACCCACTTTCCGGATCGGCCTTGGCCATTCGCGCCATTCCGCCCACAAATTGGCCGAAAGCGTTGAAAATATCGTTGCCGTACCACCCACCCAAGCTTTCGCCCGACGGCGACAAGCCCGCACGCTGGCGAAAGCCATAGAGGAGCGCATCGTCGGCCAGCCCCTCGTACACCCGTTCGGCTTCGGCGAACTGGCGCTGGAATGGCCCCGGCAACAACCTGACGCCGTCGTAGTTGAAAGTCCTCAGCCGTCTATGGCCGGCAGGCCGAACGGTCTTCGCCATCGGCACCGCCTTGATTTCTGTTATCGGCATGGCGGCTGCTCCAGCAAGCAGCTTCGTGAAAGTGCGCCGATCCATCGCGATTCCTCTATCTGCCAACGCGGTCTTTGGGCTGTTCATTTCGTTGACCCGATTGTCAGGGACGCTGTCGACCACATTTTTAAGACAAGTATGATAACAGAAATTTCGCTCCCGCCGAGAGGAAGATATACGCGTCGACAAGCGTGGCGTCGGAAGGGGCAAGCTTGGCTTGGCAAGCCCAAGCCCCTTCGCCGGCAGAAGCTTTGGTCTTTGGCCCCATGGCTCAAGAGTCAGGGACGCCCGTTGAACGTATCATCGCCCTTTGGCGGTCTTTGAAAGTGTTTCCGGCAGATGGCAGAAAAAGGCGCTTCCTTCTTACAACGCGGCTTGCCGGGCGTTCTGCGCCGGCACCCATCGACATTGCTATTGCTGGTGCAACTGATCGAAATGATGCTTTATCCAGTGACCGGCGACACGGGGGTCGGCAGAACCCTGCTCGGTCTGGTGGGCGCATTGGTATTACTGACGGCGCTCGGCTTGATCCGTTCCATCGCGGCTCATGTCTGGTACGCGGGAATTCTGGCTGTCCTGGCCGTGGCCTTCAACCTGGCGTGGCTGCAATTCGGTTGGCTCAGCCTGAAATCCTGGGAGGCGGGGCTGGAAGCGGCGTTCTATTTCTACACCGCTTATGCGTTGATCCGCTACATCCTGCGCGATAATCGGCCCACCACCGATGAAATGATCGCGGCGGCCGCGACATTCACGCTTTTGGTATGGGCTTTCACGAATTTGCTGGTCTTGTGCCAGTTGCTCCAGCCGAGCGCTTTCCTGGGCGCCAGCGAGGCGGGCGATCCCAGAAGCTGGAGCGAGTTGATGTTTCTCAGCTTCGCGCTGTTCACCAACACCGGCATCGGCACTGTCGTCCCCCTGACCGCTGCATCGCGCGCGATCGGCGATCTCGAGATGTTCGCCGGCGTGATGTATCTGGCGCTGGTCGTCTCCCGTTTGGTCGGCCAGGTGGCGGCGCAAGGGGTCAAGGATTGAACGCCGCGCGAAACTCCCGGTTTCTTGCAGTGAGCCATGCCTTACGGAACCATGTTCATATCGACGAGGTTCCGGAACTCGTCGTCTGACGAAGGTCTGTCGAAATTGGACTCGTTCTGCGCCGTGGATGACCCACGGTCATGCTCCTCAGCACGCCATCACGCCGGATCAGCCCGTGCATCAGCGCGGCAGCCAGATGGGCGAGGATCAGCGTGAAGAACAGCAGCGCCACAATCGTGTGGATCATGCGCAGCACGGCGTACAGCTTAAGGTCGTGCGGCAGGATGGCGGGCAGGACGAACCCATCGGCGATGCGGATCGGATAGCCTCCCGCGGACAACATTCCCCAGCCGATCAGCGGCATCGCGATCATGCTGGCGTAGAGCAGGACGTGCGACCCCTTGGCGATCGCGCTCTGGATCGGCGGCAGATCGGCGGGCAGCGGCGGCGCGCCGGTCGCTCGGCGCAGCAGCACCCGGATCAGCACCAGCATCAGAATCGCGATGCCGATCGGCCGGTGCAGCGCCAGCAGCACCGGATACAGCGGGCCAGCGGTCGAGACCATGCCGACGCCAATGAACAACATCGCCACCACCATCGTCGCCATCAGCCAATGGATGGCGCGCAGGGCCGGATGGAAATCGGGCGAATGGCGGCTCATCGGGCGTTCTCCTGTGCAAGGCCCGCGGCGGCGCTCGGTCCGGGATTCTCGCCTGCGCGGCGCGTGAACGACGAGGCATAGGTCTTCGATCGCGCGGCGAGCAGCGGGTCGTCCGACAGGCCGATGCCGGACGGCAGGATCGTCGGATCGAAATTGAGATCGCGGCAGGCGCCTGTCTCCTCGGGCTCGACCGCGCTCAGCACCAGCGTGCCGGCGTCGATCGTGCGGTGCGGGCCGGCCCAGGCCACCGTCGCCTTGTCGGTCACGTCACCGGGATTGGCGACGACGAGTTGCAGGCGCCAGCGCGATGGCCCTCGGGCGGTCCGCGCGATCATCTCCTTGAACAGCGCGTCGCGCGGCAGCGTGTCGAGATGCGCCTTGTCGAGCCCGGCAAGCGGCGCCTCGGGCACGAACTGCCAGCGCACCAGCTGGGCATCCTTGGCGGCATTGGTGAAGCGGAAGGCGTTGATGCTGTAATAGGTCGCATTGGCGAAGCTGTCGGGCAGCACCGCCTTGGCCATATACTCCTGGAACGCCTTCACCTCCGGGTGCGCCGCCAGGAATCGCTTCATCACTGCAGGGTCGGGCTTTCCGGTTGCAGGATCGGGGCGGGTCGCACGCTGGAGCGCGACGAACGATGCGACGTCGGCAACGGGAAAGATCGGCGTATGGTCGAGCGCCATCCGCCACTCCTGCCCGTCCCGGGTGCGGAGCAGCAGCGCCATCGAATGGAAGACGTTGCGCCCGTCGGTAGCGAGCGGATTGCCGCCGGCCAGCGAGAAGCGACCGATCACCGGAATGCTGCCGCGTTGCAAAACCTCGGCGGATGACAAGGTCGCGCCCGCGCCGTTCGAGTCGAACGTGCCGCTGAAGCACAGCCCCTTGCTGTGAGCGCGGCGATAGCCGGGATGGCTGCCGCCATTATATTCGATCGCAGCGATCACGTCGCCGCCGCTGATTCGCCGCTCGCCGATCCACCCCGCCGCCCAGGCAAAGCCGCCGACGAAGAGGAGCACGATTGCGCTGATCAACGCGGTGGCTCCGACAACAGCGCGTCTCGAAGCTGGGGGCATGATGGTTCCGATGCGATTGGCGATGCTGGTCGAGACGATGGTGGCGACACGATTATTCCGATGATCGCGAAATTTTTCGCATCGGAATAATCCGCGCGCTACGGCGTCTCATTCGCTATGACCCCGAGCATGCAGCCGAGCGGCGAAATGATCACGCTGGTTCAGCCGCTGATCCCGGCGCTCCGACGCTATGCGCGCGCGCTGCTCCGCGACCGCGACGAGGCCGACGATCTTGTCCAGGACGCGCTGGAGCGGGCGATCGCCAACTGGCGGCAGCGGCGACGCGCGTCGAGCCTGCGCGCGTGGCTGTTCACGATCCTGCACAACCTCGCGATGGATCGATTGCGGCGGCGCGCGCGACGGGGTTATCCGGCGCCGATCGAAGACGTGCCGGAAGCGCGCCTGGCGATACCCCCGACGCAGGAAACGGCGGCGGCGCAGCGCAACATCATGGCGCTTGTCGCCAGGTTACCGGAGGAGCAGCGCAGCGTGCTGCTGCTGATCGGCGTCGAGGAACTGAGCTACGCCGAAGCCGCACGGGTGCTCGACGTGCCGCAAGGAACGATCATGTCGCGCCTGTCGCGCGCCCGCGAGCGACTGCGGCGGTTGATGGAAGAGGGAGAGGCGGCGTCGCCACCGTCGTTGAGGATCGTGCCATGAACGACGCGCCCGTCACTGAAGCCGAGATTCAGGCGCATGTCGACGGTCGCTTGCCGTCCGGACGCGCGGCCGCCGTTGAGGCGTGGCTCGCGAAATATCCGGACGAGGCCTCGCGGGTCGCCTCCTACCGCGCCCAGCGCGATGCGCTGCGCGCCGCGCTCGACCCGGTGCTGGATGAGCCTTTACCCCTGGCGCTCGACCTTCGGCTGCGCGAGGGTGCTCCCACCGGCCGGCCGGGGTTCGGTCGGTCGGCACTGGCGGCCAGCATTGCAGGGTTGCTTCTCGCGGGCGGCGGCGCCGGCTGGACGCTGCGCGGCCTGGACGCACAAGCTACGACAGGAACCGCCGCGCTCGCCCGCGAGGCGGCGGCGAGCTACGCGATCTATGCCGACGATCGCACGCGGCCGGTGGAGATCGGCGCGGATCAGCGCCGGACGCTCGACGCCTGGCTTTCGAGGCGTCTCTCGCGGCCGATCGCCGCTCCCGATCTCGACGCGGCCGGACTTCGATTGATCGGCGGCCGATTGCTGCCAACCGAGCACGGGCCGGCCGCTTTGTATCTCTACCAGAATGCGGCGGGCGAGCGGACCGCGCTCTATCTGAGAATCATGAAGAGCGACGACGCGACCGACCGCATGACGCGACGTGACGAAGACGGCCTGCGCGGCTGGACCTGGGCCGACGATGGCCTCGGCTTCGGCGTTTTCGGGGCAGCGTCGGACGACTTCCTGCATAGCGCCGCCGATATGGTGCGCGCGCGGTATCGGCAGTCTTGATGGTGTAACCGAATAGTCGCGCTGAATTTCCGCCTTGAGCCGATCGCTTAACGCCCCGGCGACGCATGAGCTGCTGTTCGCGCGGCCGAGTGAACGCGCAGCGTGGATAGCGGGAGATGCAATCCCGGATAACTCGCGGGTCGGCGAGATGACGCCGATGTGCGCGATGCCGCCCGGCCCTGCCAGCTTGTGGCGAAGGCACTGGTCACGGTTTGATCGTGTTCCTGGGGGCAACCATGTCGATCTGCGTAGGCCGGATGTGGGCGGCAAGACCACGCAGGGAGGATATTTGGACAAGCGTGGACAGGTCGGCTATTCGCTGGCGAACAGGGGCAGTGCCACCACGGGGCTACCTGCAGGAAAGTCGAGTATAATGGCCGCTTCGTTCGGCATATCGAGATCGCCGACCGGGATTGACGGTTTCGATGACCTTACCTTGGGCGGTCTCCCGACCGGGCGGCCAACGCTCGTCTGCGGCGCGACCGGGTGCGGCAAGACGTTGTTCGCCGCGACCTTCCTCGTCCACGGCGCGCGCGAGTGCGACGAGCCGGTGTTTTCGTCACTTTCGAGGAACGCCCGGTCGACCTGATCGACAATGTCGCCTCGCGCATGCGCCCGATGCGCCGCGCGTCAAGGATCTGCTGATCAGCGCGGCGCCGCTGACCCTTTCGGGCGAGGCGATCAGCGGCTGCGTCATCACAATGGTCGATCTGTCGCAGCGCAAGATCGCGGAGCGGCAGCAATCCCTGCTGATGCGTGAGCTCGATCATCGCGTCAAAAACACGCTGACCCTGGTGCTCTCGATCCTGCACCGCACCGCCGCGAGCGAAGACACGATCGAAGGATTTCAAGAGTCATTTTCATCGCGTATCGAGGCTCTTGCCGCGACGCACAATCTGCTGGTGGAAAGCGCATGGACCGGCCTGACCCTGGCCGATCTGATGATCGCCGAACTGGCGCCGTATATTTCGCCCGACAGCAGCCGTCTTCATTTTAAGCGGCTCGCGATCGGCATCAGCCCGCGCGCCGCGGTTCCGGTCCGGCTGATCCTGCACGAACTGGTGACGAACGCGGTCAAATATGGCGCTCTGTCGACCGAAACCGGTGAGCTTCGGGTCTGTGCCGAAGATAATCCCGAACCGGAATATCTACGGGTGGAGTGGATCGAATCGGGGGGGCCGCCGGTGAGCGAACCCGAACGGAATGGATTCGGCAGAACCGTGATCGGGCGAATTCTACGCTATTCCCCGCATGGTGGGGCGGAACTGGCCTTTCACCCCGACGGCGTCAGATGTTCCATGCGCATTCCGCGAAAAGATATCCTCGAACAATAATCCCTCGGATGGTGAACAGCGGAGATTCCTGCCCGATAGAAGTTTCGACTCATATCCGTCCCATTTATCCCCGTTGGACGTGAACCCGGGCGCATTTGGCGGTGTAAGCGGTAGCCATTGCCGGCAACGAATTCGAAAAAGCGGCCATTTGCGATCGACGCCGGATATCGGCCTACGCCAGCAGCAATGCCCCGGCTATCAGCGCGGCCCCGGCCAGAACAGCGCCGGCAATCCAGCGGCCGGCGGACATCATCGCAGCCGATTGGCGCACTGGATCGGCCGCGCCGCTTGCGGGATCGGCTTCGAGACGACGGATCGCGGCTCTGAACAGGCGCGGCGCATCGTTTCCCATCGTCGCGAGTTCCCACACCAGCGCCATTAAAAGCCCGCCGGCTCCACGAGCCGGCGGGCTTTTTGCTGTCGATTTTCGCGCAGTTCAGGCCGGCCGGGTGCGATCGGACGCGAGGATGGAATCGAGCCGGGCCAGCATCGCCTTGACGCGATCGGGGTAGCGCTCCGCGAGGTTGACCGTCTCGCCGGGATCGCGCTCCAGGTCGTAGAGCTGGGGCGCCGGCTCGCTGCCGATGGCATTGCCGTGGAACGAGGCGACCGGGTTGTGCGGCTGCACCACTTTCCACTTGCCCACCACTAGCGCGAGGATGCTGTCGCCGTGCGCCTGCAGCGTCATCTGCTCGGCGTTGATCGTGCTGGTATCCTCGACGACATAGGCGCGTCCGGTTGCGCTGCGGCCCAGCAACACCGGGGACAGGTCGAAGCTGTCGACCGCCGAATGTTCGGGCAGCGCCTGCCCGGCGATCGCGGCCAGGCTGGCGAACCAATCGACCTGGTCGATCAGCGCGTCGGACGTGACTCCGTTGGGAATCGATCCCGGCCAGCGCGCGATCGTCGGCACGATCAGGCCGCCGTCGTAGATGCCATATTTGCCGCCCCGGTAGAACCCGGTCGGGCGGTGGTTGCCGATCCGCGTCACCGATTGATCGTCATAGCCGTCGTTGAGCACAGGGCCGTTGTCGCTCGAAAACAGGATCAGCGTATCGTCGTCGAGGCCGAGCTGCTTCACCGCGTTGACGATCTCGCCGACCTCCCAGTCGAGCTGGACGATCGCGTCGCCGCGCGGGCCCATGTCGGTCGCGCCACGGAAGCGCGGGGCAGGAAGGCGCGGCACGTGCGGCTCGGGCGCGGCGAAATAGAGGAAGAAGGGCTTGTCCTTGTTCTCCTCCATGAAGGCTCGGGCCTTGCCGACCAGGGTGTCGGCCATCTCCTCGTCCTTCCAGCGCGCGGCGTGGCCGCCCTCCATGAAGCCGATCCGGCTGACGCCGTTGACGATCGTGCCGTTGTGCCCGTCGTTCCACGTCATGCGGAGCAGCTCGGGATGCTCCAGCCCGGTGGGATCGTCGCCGACCTTCTCGGTATAGCTGACCTTGATCGGATCGTCGGGATCGAGCCCGACGACGTGGTGGTTCTCGATGAAGACGCACGGCACGCGATCGAGCGTCGCGGGGAAGTAGAAACCGTAATCGAACCCGATTTCGAGCGGCCCCGGCGCGATCCGGGCGTTCCAGTCGAGATCGCCGTCGCCCAGCCCCATGTGCCACTTGCCGATCAGGCCGGTGACGTAGCCGGCGCGCTTGAGCATCGCGGGCAGCGTATCCTTGCCGGGCTTGATCAGCGCGGGCGCGTCGCCGGGCAGGATGTGCGCGTTGGGATTGCGCCAGGCATATTCGCCGGTGAGCAGCGCATAGCGCGAGGGCGTGCAGGTTGCCGACGGGCAATGCCCCTGCGTGAAGCGCACGCCCTCGGCCGCGAGTCGATCGATATTCGGCGTCTCGATCTGCGTGGCGCCGTAGCAGCCGACGTCGCCATACCCCAGATCGTCGGCATAGATCACGATGACGTTGGGTGGCCGGCGCCGCGGTGCGGCAGCACGTAGCGGGCCGGACAGGCACGAGAGCGCCGTTACCGCCGCTGCGCCGGTGAGCAGGTGTCGCCGCGTCGGTGTCATCGATGGTCCCCCTTCCATACCCGATCAGAGGCGGACGCGTGCGCCCAGCGTGAAGGTGGTGTCGTCGTAGCGATATTCCTGGGTGATGCCGGGATCGTTGTAATAGCCCTGATATCTGTTGCCCAGGATGTTGGTGCCGCCGGCATCGAGCCGAATGCTGTCATTGACGTCCCAGCTCAGCCCGAAATCGAGTCGGCCGGCGGGCTTCACGTAATTGAGCAGCAGCGGATTGTAGGTGGGATCGTCGACCCGCGATTCGTCCACTAGCTCGCGGATGCCGAGGCCGCCGGTCGCGTCGCCGTCATAATATTTTGAGCGATAGGTGTAGATCAGCCGGCCCGACACGCCGCCCTTCTCGAACAACAGCCCGGTGTTGAAATTGTATTTGGACACGCCCTGGAGCGGCAGGCCCGCGAGGCGATCTTCGGTGCCCTTCACCTCCGAATCGGCATAGGTGAAATTGCCCATGACGCCGAGGCCGGAGAACACGCCCGGCAGGAAATCGAAGAACATCTGGCCGCTGACCTCGACGCCCTTCAGTTCAGCCGCGCCCAGATTGCGCGGGCGGCTGATCGAATAGTCGATGCCGTTGATCTGCTCGATCACCGATGCCGAGACGACGCGGCCGGTGATGTCGCGTTTGTAGACCGCGACCGCCGCGAACCCGCGCGGGAAATAATATTCGATCGACGCGTCGTAGCTTTCCGACTTTTGCGGGCGCAGGTCCGGATTGCCGGCCGATCCGGTGTTGAGCAGGTTCGGGTTGGTCGACAGCGAATAGGTGAGCCCGGGATTGAGCGAGCCGAAATCGGGGCGCCGCACCGTCTTGGCGTAGGTCGCGCGCAACTGGAGCCCGCCGCCCATGCGCAGCCGCGCGCTGGCGTTGGGCAGGACGTCGATATCCGACGTGTGGCTCGCGAGCGGCACGATCTCGGTATGCGCGGGTTCGGTGTCGGTGGCCGGCACGTTGATCACGCTCGAGCCTTCCATGACGCGCTCGGTGCGCGTCGGGCGGACGCCGACCAGCCCGTCGAGCGTCATGCCGCCGATCGGCACCTCGTAACCGAGCTGGGCATAGGCCGCGACGGTCTTCTCATGCGCGTAGAAGCGCCGTTGCGGCTGATATTCGGGATCCCCCGTCGGCAGGCCGTAGAGCGTGCGCAGCGCATCGCGCCCTTCCAGCGAGCGCAGGAAATCGGGGTCGGGCACGAGCGCGCCCTGCTCGTCGGCGAAATTGGGAACGCCCGGCATGACGTAGAGATAATCGTCGGGCAGCCCCGATTCGGCGACGGGGATCGCGGTCGCCTCGCTGCCGGTGCCGATCACGCCGCCCGGCGCCTTGGTGTTGACGATCGCCTGATTGAACTCGGCGGTGCGGTCGGCATAGCGCAGGCCCGCCTGGAACTTGGACAGGAAACCGCTGTCGATATCGTAGGTGCCGTCGATCCGGCCCTGGAACAGCTTGCCGACCGACTTGTTGAAATTCTGGTTGAAGCCTTCGGCCAGCACCAGCCCGTCGGTGCTGAGGAAGGGATCGCCGGGCGTGCCGACGGTCGCGCCGCCATCGGGATCGGCGACATAGTCGAAAGTGGGAATGCGGCGGCCGAGCACCGTCAGGATCGTCATCGCCTTGGTGACCGAGCGCTGGTACGAAACCTCGCCCTTCACGTGCGCCTGATCGGTGTCGTATTTCGCCCCCAGCGCGCCCAGCCAGGCGTCGGTGCGGTTGTCGTAGGCGTAGGTCTTCTGCTCGCTGACCGGATCGTGGAACGTCGCGGATCGAAGCGCGCACAATTCCTGCACCTCAAACGGCGGCAGCGACGAATTGCCGTCGGCGTCGGTCGAGGGCAGCGGGCTCTGGCCGTTCGGCTTGACGCGCGCGGTGATGCACTGATCGCTCAGCTCGACGTCGGAGACCGACGTGCCCGGCATGAAGAGCTGCGCATTGGCGAGCGACCATTGGCTCTTCGAGCGATAGCCGGTGTAGAGCCCGTCGGCATAGATTTGCAGCGCGTCGCTCGCCTGCCACTGGATCGAGCCGTTGACCTGCGGTCGTTCGTACTCGCCGTAATTGGAATGGCTCTCGACCACGTTCGGGATCAGCGCGCCCGGAATGTCGAACGGCATGACCGCGGGCGCGAAGGTATCGCCCGAACGCCGGACGCCTTCACGCGTACGCGGGTGGTTGTAATGCGTCTTGGACCAGCTCGCATTCACGAGCACGCCGATGTCGCCGATGCCGGTCTGCCAGGTATCGGTGGCGAGCACGCTCACCTGCGGATCGATGTGATCCGACTTGATTCCGTAATTGGCGCGCGCGCTGACGACGATCGTGGGCTTGTGGAAATCGAAGGGCTTGTTGAGCTGGAGGTCGATCGTGCCGGCAATGCCGCCCTCGATCAGGTCCGCGGTGCTGGTCTTGACGACATCGACGCGGCGCAGCGCATCGGCGGGCAGATCCTGGAGCGAAAAGGTGCGCCCCGTTCCGGTGAAGACTTCGCGCCCGTCGAGCGTGGTGAGGACGTCGCCCAGCCCGCGAACCTTGACGTTGCCGATCTCGTTCGACTGGCTGACCGAGACCTGCACGCCCGGCACACGCTGGAGCGCGGCGGCGGTCGTCGGATCGGGGAACTTGCCGATATCCTCCGACACGATCGAATCGACGACCTGCGGCGATTCCTGCTTGATCTCGGCGGCACGCTCCAGGCTCTGGCGGATGCCGGTGACGACGATCGCCTGGCCCTGGTCGGCGGGAGCGGCCTGATCGACCGATGTCGCGGAAGGCGGCGTCTCCTGCGCCGCGGCCGCGCTCGAATACGCCAGAACCGACATTCCAAGCAGGATCGTGGAACGCGCGAGCATCAGAATCTCCCTGATATTGTTTAACCGTTTTAACTTATCATATTTGTCTCATTGAAATGGTGCAATGGCTTTTTGTGAGGCCTGTCCCCCGAGAATCTGGAGCAGTTGGTTCTCCCGCGAAGGCGGGAGTCCAGAGTCGAAAGCGTGCTGCCCGTTATTCTGGACTCCCGCCTTCGCGGAACCTCTGCATCGTTCCCCGTCACCCCGGACTTGTTCCGGGGTCCACCGTGCCGCACACTTGCGGCTGGACGATTACGAGGCGCCGTGGATGCCGGAACAAGTCCGACATGACGAACAACAAAGGCGACGCACGGCATTTTGCACGTGGACGCGGCCGGTCCACATCGGTGCAAGCCCGTGGAAAACTGTGCTGTTAGAAGACCTGGCTAGCGTCGCGCCGGGCCAGCGCTCAACGTCGGTGGCGGACCAGCGTGATGCCGATCGATTCGCCGGCCTCGGCGATCGCGAGCTTGACGATCTTCACCTCGACCCGCGCGACTCTCTTGTCCTGAAGGAACAGTGTTTCGGCGATATGGTCGGCCACGCCTTCGATCAGGGTGAAGTGGCGCCCCTCGGGCAAATCGGTTGCCGCGCGCTTGAGGTCGAGATAGTTCTTCGAGCCGCTCAGCGGCGTGTCGGCGGTGAAGCGATCGGGGCAATCGAGCTCGACCGTCAGCGAGATGCGCAACGGTTGCGGCAGGTGCGTCTCTTCCGAATAGATGCCGGTGAGCACCGGCACCACGAGATCGTGGACTTCGAGCTGGAGACGGTCGCGCTGCATGGCGCGCCCTTACGGCCTGCGCCGGCGAACGACAATGGCGCTGAGTCTGTCTGGAAATGCGGGATGCGGCATTTCGTCGGCACCGGCCCGCTCCCCCACCCGACCACCCATAGAATACTGCCGTTGGGTGGTCGGGTGGGGGAGCGGGCCGGTGCCGCCTACACAAGCGTTCAGGCCGATGCGCTGGGCCGCGCGGCGGCCGCCTCGTACCAGCGCGCGATCGCAGGGCACGCTTCGGGCACCGCGAGCCGCGCCGCGCGCGCGAAATCGATCGTCACCAGCGCGGTGATGTCGGCGAAGCTGTAGCCGCCCCCTGCGATCCATTCCATGTCGCCGAGACGTGCCTCGAGCCCCTCGACAAAGGCGTTCCACATGATCGCACCGCGCGTTGCGAGTTCGGGAATCTGCGGGATGGGCGGCCATTTGCCCGGCGCACCGCGATCCTTGAACGCATCGCGACTGTTGCGGAAGGCGTAGACCGCGGCGGTATAGCCGTCATTCTCGATCCGCCGCGTCCACGATTCGATGCGCGCGATCTCGATCGGGGTCGTCCCGAACAATGGCGGCTCGGGATGCAGCGCCTCGAAATAGCGGCAGATCGCCGCCGATTCGCAGATCACCTCGCCATCGTCGAGTTCGAGCGCGGGCACCGCACCACGCGGATTGACCGAGAGATAGGTGTCGCGGCGCTGCTCGTCCTTGCGCAGATCGATCGTCACGCGCTCGATCTCTATCCCCTTTTCGGCGAGATAGATGCGCACCCGGCGCGGGCTCGGCGCCCATTCGGCATCATAGAGTTTCACCGGCGCTTCCCCTGCCCCAAGCGATTCGTTCTTGCGCGGACCAGGCAGCAAGCTAAAGCGCGCCGCCCGCGCCGTCCATCTCGCGGGCGCCGCCGAGGAACCCCGATGCCCGAGTTCGTGCCCATTGCCGCAATCGATGCAGAGGCGATCGAGCGCCTGCTCGACCGCGCTTTCGGCACCGACCGGCACGCGCGCACCGCCTACAAGGTGCGCGCCGGCACGGCGCCGATCGCGGCGTTGAGCTTCGCGCTGGTCGACGACACCGCGCTCGCCGGCACGATCCAGTGCTGGCCCGTCGCGCTCGCGGGCGACGACGGCAGCGCCTGGCCGCTGGTGATGGTGGGGCCGGTCGCGATCGATCCGCCGCGCCAGAACCAGGGGCTCGGCCACGCGCTGATGGCGCACATGCTCGCCGCGGCCGACGCGACCGGTGACGTACATCGGCTGATGCTCGTCGGCGATCCCGATTATTACGGCCGCTTCTTCGGCTTCACCGCCGCGCAAACAGGGCAATGGCGCCTGCCCGGCCCGTTCGAGCGGCACCGGCTGCTCGCGCGCGGCGCCGATATCCCCGACCTGCCGGGGCTGCTGGGGCCGCGTCCCGACGCCTGAGCTTTACGCATCCGCGCGGCTCGCCTACGCGTGCGGCCGATGCCGATGCCTGCCCCGCCCGATTTCGCGAGCCTGTCGCTCGATGCGATCGCCGCCTGCGCGCGCGACCTCACGCTGCCGCCGGTCGCACGCTGGCAGCCCGCGCATTGCGGCGACAGCGAGATGCGGATCGCCGCCGACGGCACCTGGTTCCACCAGGGCAGCCCGATCGCGCGGCCCGAGCTGGTGCGGCTGTTCTCGACGATCCTGCGGCGCGAGCCCGACGACAGCTATGTGCTGGTGACGCCGGCCGAAAAGCTGTCGATCGCGGTCGATGACGCGCCGTTCGTCGCGGTCGAGATGAAGGCCGAGGGCACGGGCGCCGGCGCGCGCATCGCCTTTCGGCTCAACACCGGCGACCTGGTGACGGCAGGACCCGATCATCCGATCCGCGTCGAGGGCATCCATAGTCCGCGCCCCTATCTCCATGTGCGCGATCGCCTCGAGGCGCTGATCGCGCGGCCGGTCTTCTACGAGCTTGCCGAGCGTGCGCTGACCGCCGACGCGCACCCTGCCGGCATCTGGAGCGACGGCGCCTTCTTCGCGCTGGAGGCGGCATGACGCTGGTCGATCGGCTGCGCCATGCGCTCGACCACGCGGCCGAGGATGTCGTGCTGCTCGCCGGCGACGAGCGCGACGATGCCGTCGTCGGCCGCGGCGGATCGGTTATGCCCGCGGCGGTATTGGTGCCCGTCACCGATCGCGCCGAGCCCGGCGTGATCCTGACGCAGCGCACCGACACGCTGAGCCGCCATGCCGGGCAGATCGCCTTTCCGGGCGGCCGCGTCGATCCCGGCGACGCCGATGTGGTCGCCGCCGCGTTGCGCGAGGCCGAGGAGGAAATCGGGCTGCCGCCCGCGCGCGTCACCGTGATCGGCCCTGCCGACCGCTATCGCACGATCACCGGCTTCGAGGTGACGCCGATCGTCGGCGTGGTGCCGCCGGACCTGCCGCTCGTGCCGCACGAGGCGGAAGTCGCCGAGGTGTTCGAAGTGCCGCTCGCCTTCCTGCTCGACGAGGCGAACCACGTCGAGGCGAGCGTCGAATGGCAGGGACGCGACCGGCATTATTACGAGATCAGCTGGGATGGTCACCGCATCTGGGGCGCGACCGCGGCGATGATCGTCAATCTGTCGCGGCGGCTGCGATGGACGGCGTGACGCTTCCTGACGCGCCGTGGCGGCAGCGCAAGGGGCTGGCGCAGCTCGCCGATGCGTTGGGCGCGAGCGCGGGCGAGACGCGCGTCGTCGGCGGCGCGGTGCGCGACACATTGCTCGGGATCGACGTCGCCGATGTCGATCTCGCGACACGCCACCCGCCGCAGGAGGTGCTCGACCGGCTGCGCAAGGCGGGCATCAAGGCGGTGCCGACGGGCCTTGCACACGGCACGATCACCGCGGTGCTCGACGACGGCCCGGTCGAGGTGACGACGCTGCGCCGCGACGTTTCGACCGACGGCCGCCACGCGATCATCGACTATACCGACGACTGGCGCGAGGATGCGGCGCGGCGCGATTTCACGATCAACGCGCTCTACGCCGACCCGCTGACGGGCGAGCTGTTCGACTATTTCGGCGGGCTCGACGATCTCGCGGCGCGGCGCGTGCGCTTCATCGGCGATCCGTTGCAGCGCATCGCCGAGGATCATCTGCGCATCCTGCGCTACTTCCGTTTCCACGCGCGCTTCGGCGACGCACCCGATGCCGAAGGGCTCGACGCCTGCACCGCGCGCGCCAACGACCTGATGGCGCTCTCACGCGAGCGGATCGCGATGGAATTGCGCAAGCTGCTCGTCGCGTCGAGCGCGGTGCCGGTGGTGCGGCTGATGCTGGCGCGCGGCATCTTCGCGCCGATCGTGCCTGAGATCGACGACGCAGGGGCCGATCGGCTCGCCCGGCTCGCCGATGCCGAAGCGGCAGCGGGAATCGCGCCCGACCCGATCCGCCGGCTCGCCGCGTTGCTGCCGGCACCCACGGCCGACGCGGTCGCGGCGCGGCTCAAGCTCTCCAATGCCGAGCGCAAGCGGATCGGCGCCGCGCTGGCGCCGATCGACGAAGCGACCAGCGAAGCGCTCGCTTATCGCCGCGGCACCCCGGGCGCGGTCGATGCGCTGCTGCTCGCAGGCAATTCCGACGAGGCGGCACGGATCGCCGGCTGGGCACCGCCGCGCCTGCCGATCGGCGGCGGCACGCTCGTCGCTCGTGGCGTGAAAGCCGGGCCCGACGTCGCGCGCCTGCTGCAGCAGATCGAACGCCAGTGGATCGCGGAAGGCTTCCCGCCCGCCGCGCGCGTCGAAACGCTGGCCGATCAGGCGGCCGAGGGGTGGTTGCGCGCGACCAGCCAGGCGTAGGCCGCATCGGGCTCGAGCGCGCGCGCGAACGCATAGCCCTGGCCGTAGGTGCAGCCCAGCGCCGCGAGCGTCTGCGCGAGTTCCTGCGTCTCGACGCCCTCGGCGGTAGTCTTCATCCCCAGCGCCTGGGCGAGGCTCAGGATCGCGCGCACGATCGCCACCTTGTCGCGATCCGCGAGCAGCCCCATCACGAAGCTCTGATCGATCTTGAGCACGTCGATCGGCAGCTTCTGCAGATAGGCGAGATTCGAATAGCCGGTGCCGAAATCGTCCATCGCGACGGTGCAGCCGATCTCCTTGAGCGCGTGCATCGCGCGCGCGATCCGATCGGGATCGGAGATGAGCGCGCTTTCGGTGAGTTCGAGCGTGAGCCGATCCCCCGCGAGCCCGCTCGATTCGATCACCTGCCCGACCACGGGCGCGATCTCGTCGCGCTGGAGCTGGATCGCGGAAAGATTGACCGCGACGCGGACGCCGCAGTCGCCGCCGGCGCGCGCATCCCACCCCGCGAGCGTCTCCGCCGCTTTCGCCAGCGCCCAGCGACCGAGCGGAACGATCAGCCCCGATTCCTCGGCGACCGGGATGAAATCGGACGGGGGGTGCGCGACCCCGGCCTCGTCGGTCCAGCGCGAGAGCGCCTCGAATCCGGTCACACGCCCGGTGGCGAGATCGCAAATGGGCTGGAAGGAGAGCCGCAGTTCGTCATTGTCGAGTGCGCGGCGCAGCGCGGTTTCGAGCGCAAACTGCGCGTGCGCCAGCGTCAACGCACGTTGTTGATAGGCCTCGACCGCACCGCTGGTCTTCGAGCGCTTCACCGCGAACTGGGCGTGACGGATCAGCACGTCGGGATCGTCGAGACATTGGGTGCCGAACGCCACGCCGATCGCGCAGTCGATGTGGAATTCGAGTTCGGAAAGCCGGAACGGCGTCGTCAACGCGCCGCGGATGCGCGCGGCGACACGATCGGCCTCCTCGGGTTCCTGATCGATCGTCAGCAGGATGCCGAATTCGTCGCCGCCGATCCGCGCCAATGTGTCGCGCGCGCGCAGCGCGCCCTTGATCCGGCGCGCGACCGTGATCAGCAATTCGTCGCCCGCGAGCGCGCCGAGGCACGCATTGACGCGGCTGAAGCGATCGAGATCGACCACCAGCACCGCGCACGAGGCCGCCATTCCGGCCTCGATCATCGATTCGAGCCGATCCGAGAACCCTGCGCGGTTGGGCAGGCCGGTCAGGCTGTCGGTCAGCATCTCGCGGCGCAGATGCTGTTCGGTACGCACCTCGGCGGTGTGATCGATCAGCGTCGCGAGGCAGCGGTGATCGCCCTCATGATGCGCGCGCGCCAGCGTGACGCGATAATGGCGGCATTCGACCGGATCGCCGGCCTGCCACGGAATCTCGCGCTGGTCGTCGCCCGACGCGAGAAACGCCTCGATCTCGGCGCCCAGCGCGGCGACGAGCCCCGATGGGCTGCGGCCGCCGCCGAAGCCGGTGTTGCGAAACGCCTGGTTGGCCGCCTCGACCGCCAGCCCGCCGGCGCCGCGAGCAATCACCGCGACGGGGACGGGCAGCATGTCGAGCCTGCGCGTCGTCTCCTCCGGCGTCGGAATCGTGTCCGATCCGGTCCGGCCCGCTGCGTCCCCCGCGCGATCGAGCTTTTCGAGCGCCATCGTTCCGGCGCCTAAGGGGATTAGGTTAAGGGCATCTAAAACGCATGGGAGCGCTCACGTCACCGCCTGGCGGACCGCGAAGCGCGGGGCGCGGAAAACCTCGTCGCGAACGATCTCGCCCAGGATCTCGCCTGCACGTACGATATCGACGAAGCCAAGGTAGAGCGGCGTCAGGCCGAAGCGCACGATATCGGGATCGCGGAAATCGCCGATCACGCCGCGCTCGATCAATGCCTGGCAGATGGCGTAGGCGTGCGGGTGGCGGAAGCTGATATGGCTGCCGCGCGCGGCGGGATCGCGCGGGCTGACGCACGCGAGGCCGAGCGCGTCGCCCGCCGCCGCCAGCACGTCGAACAGCGCGGCGCTCTTGGCCTCGACTGCCGCCATGTCGGCCTCCAGCATGAGATCGACCCCGGCTTCGAGCCCGGCCAGCCCGAGGATCGCGGGCGTGCCGGTGAGCCAGCGCTCGATGCCGGCCGCGGGGCGATAGCGATCCTCGAACGCGAACGGGGCAGCATGGCCCATCCAGCCCGACAGCGGATTGGCGAGCGCCGCCTGCCAGCGCTCGGCGACATAGAGAAAGGCGGGCGCGCCGGGCCCACCGTTCAGATATTTGTAGCCGCATCCCACTGCGAGATCGGCGCCCGCCCCTTCGAGATCGAGCGCGACCGCACCGGTCGAATGGCTCAGATCCCACAGCATCAGCGCGCCGGCATCGTGCGCGCGCGCGGTCCATGCCGCCATGTCGAAGCGTTCGGCGGTCTTGTAATGGACGTGGGTGAGCAGCAGCACCGCGGTGTCGTCGCCCAGCGTATCGGCGATCGCGTCGCGCGGCACCGCCTTCAGCCGCGCGCCGGGAACGCAGCCCGCCGCGCCCTCGGCGATGTGCAGATCGGTGTGGAAATTGCCGAGCTCGCTGACGATCGTGGTGCGCGCCGGATCGCGGCGCAGCGCGGCGACGAGCAGCTTGAACAGATTGGCCGAGGTCGAATCGGCGGCGATCACCTCGCCCGGCCTGGCGCCGACGAGCCGCGCGATCTTGTCGCCGATGCGGCGCGGCGCCTCGATCCAGCCCTCGTTCCAGCTGCGGATCAGCCGCTCGCCCCATTGCCGGCGCACGCCGTCGTCGAGCGCGGCGACGGCCGCGCGCGGCAGCACCCCCAGCGAATTGCCGTCGAGATAGATCACGCCTTCGGGCAGCGCTAAGCGATCGCGGAACCCCCGCAACGGATCGACGGCGTCGCGGGCGCGAGCGTCTTCCAAAGTGATCAACGCACGCACCCCCCGTCCATCGCTCGACGCTTCTTCCCGTCACCCCGGACTTGTTCCGGGGTCCACTCCTCCACTTGCCCCGCTTTCGCTCGTGGAGACGCGGATGCCGGAACAAGTCCGGCATGACGTAGAAGGCAGCGCAAACTGCTCATCCGAATGCCGCCGCGATCAGCGCCTTCGCCGCTGTCCAGGCGGCCGTATCGGGCGTTACCAGCTCGACATGCCCCGTCGCGTCGATGACGTGCAGCGCCGCCTCGTCGCCCGCCGCGCGCGCCCGTTCGGCATAATCGGTGCCGAGCCGCAGCGGGACGATCGCGTCGTCGCGCCCATTGACCAGATCCTGACGCACGCCGAGCGGCAGCAGGCGTGGCACCGAGGTATCGGCATAGGGATCGGGATGCGCCGCCGTCGCCGGCCCCACGAGGTCGGCCGCCACATCGATGCCGCAGCCGTTGTCCGGGCTCGCCGCGACCGCTTCGAGATCGGGCAGGCCGCCGAGCGCCACGACATGCGCGATTCCGAGCGGATCGCCACCGGCGAGCGGGCTCGCCTCGGGCAGCCTGGGCCGACCCGCGAGCCACAGCGCCAGATGCGCGCCCGCCGAATGCCCGACCGCGACGATCCGGCGGGTGTCGAGCCCGAAGCGCCCGGCGTGATCGCGCACCGCATCGGCCGCGCGCGCCGCATCGAGGAAGGTGCCGGGATAGCCGCCGCCGTCGCGATCGACCCCGCGATAATCGATGTTCCAGACCGCATGGCCCGCGTCGCGCAGGTCGGCCGCGATCCAATCCATCAGCGAGCGGTCGGCGATCGCGGTCTGCCAGCAGCCGCCATGCACCATCAGGACGGTGCGGAACGGCCCTCGGCCGTGCGGCACCCACACGTCCACCTTCTGCATCCGGTCATCGCCATAGGCGATCGTCGCATCGGGCGCGGGCCGCGGGCGGCTGGTGAGGTCGTCCCACGTCATCGACGCGGGCGTGGCGCTCGGCGGTGTCATCGAGCGGCCGCCGGCGCGAGGTGGGAAAGCACGATCGGTCGGATCATGCCCTTCCCTAACCGCGCGCGGCGCGGCCGCCAATCCTCAGCGGTAGGCGGAGAAGCGGGTCTCGCGCATCTGCCGCCGCCACGGCGCCGAGAACTGGCGCGCGGCGAGGCGGCCGAAGGCGCGATCGACCGCGCCGAGCGCGGCGCGCACGAGCGTCGCCACATTGGCGGCGAACTGGCCGCGATACTGGGTCCACATCGGGCTGTAGAAATCGTGATTCATGGCCGTGATCCTTTCCGTCGTTCAGACCATCCCTCCCGGCCCGTTCGATATCTGCCCGATCATGACGAGACGCCAACAAATCGTTGGACGCAGGTAACAAGGAGTGCTTATGGATATCCGATCATGCGCACGCTCCCCCCGCTGGCCGCCGTCCGCGTCTTCGAGGCCGCGGCCCGGCACGAAAACTTCACCGCCGCCGCCGTCGAGCTGGGGATGACGCAGGCCGCGGTCAGTTATCAGGTCAAGTTGTTGGAAGAACGGCTCGGCGTGCCCCTGTTCCGGCGCGAAAGGCGCCGCGTGGTGCTGACCGAAGCGGGGCGCCGCGCCGCCGCGCCCGTCGGCCGCGCGTTCGACGCGATCGACGGCGCCTTCGCCGACCTGCGCGCCGAGGACGAGGGGCTGCTCACCGTCTCCACCTCGAACACTTTCGCCAACACCTGGCTCGCCTGGCGGCTCGGCAGCTTCCAGATGACGCACCCGGAAATGGCGGTGCGGCTCCAGACCACCGACGTGCTCACCGATTTCGCCGCCGACGATGTCGACATCGCGGTCCGCGCCGGGCGCGGGCCGTGGCCGGAGGTCGTGCAGGAAAAGCTCATCGCGATCGATTTCACGCCGATGTGCAGCCCGGCTTTCCTCGAACGCCATCCGCTGTCGACGGCGGCCGATCTGCTCGACGTGCCGCAGATCAGCGGACACGATCCGTGGTGGAGCCACTGGCTGCGCGAGGCCGGGGTCGATGTGGCGGCCAGCCCGCCGCGTGTCGGGGTGCGGCTCGATTCGCAGGCGCACGAAGGCCATGCCGCGATGGCAGGCCAGGGCGTGGCGATGCTCACCCCCTTCTTCTGGCGCAACGACCTCGCCGAAGGGCGGCTGGTGCGCCCGTTCGATCAGGTCTCGACGCGCGGCTACGCCTATTGGCTGGTCTATCCCGAGCACCGCCGCACCACGCCCAAGATCAAGCGCTTCCGCGAATGGCTCCACGCCGAGCTCGCGCGCGACCTGCCGAGCCCGGTTTGATCGTCATGCCAGCGACCGTTGGCATCTCGCAGTTCTTGAAAGACCGCAGCTTTCGCTGGGGTGACGAAGGCGCTATCGCCCTCGCATGGCAACCGACGTGACCGACCTTTCCGACAATCCGCCGATCGGCATCCTCGATGCCCCGTTCGATTCCGCGCTTTCGGAGCGCTATCTCGTCTACGCGCTGTCGACGATCACCGCGCGCTCGCTGCCCGACGTGCGCGACGGGATGAAGCCGGTCCATCGCCGCCTCTTGTGGGCGATGCGGCTGCTCAAGCTCGATCCGGCCGCGGGCTACAAGAAATGCGCACGCGTCGTCGGCGACGTGATCGGCAAATACCATCCGCATGGCGACCAGTCGGTCTACGACGCCATGGTCCGCCTCGCGCAGGATTTCGCGCTGCGCTACCCTTTGGTCGACGGTCAGGGCAATTTCGGCAACATCGACGGCGATAACGCCGCCGCCTATCGCTACACCGAGGCGCGGCTGACCCAGGTCGCGATCGACCTGATGGACGGACTCGACGAGAACGCCACCGATTTCCGCCCGACCTATAACGGCGAGGACGAGGAGCCCGAGCTCTTCCCCGGCGCTTTCCCCAACTTGCTGGCGAACGGCGCCAGCGGCATCGCGGTCGGCATGGCGACCAGCGTCCCGCCGCACAACGCCGCCGAGCTGCTCGACGCCGCGATCCTGTTGATCGACCAGCCAAAGGCCGACGACGCTGCGGTGCTGGAGCATGTCAAAGGCCCCGATTTCCCCACCGGCGGCCAGATCGTCGACAGTGCGGCCGCGATCGCCGAGGCGTATGCCACCGGCCGCGGCTCGTTCCGCACCCGCGCGCGCTGGCACATCGAGGATCAGGGCCGCGGCACCTGGATCGCGGTCGTCGATCAGATCCCCTACGGCGTCCAGAAGGGCAAGTTGATCGAGCAGATCGCGGCGCTCGTCAACGATCGCAAGCTGCCGATCCTCGCCGACGTGCGCGACGAATCCGCCGAGGATATCCGCATCGTCCTCGAACCGCGCGCGCGCACGGTCGATGCCGATATGCTGATGGATTCGCTGTTCCGCATGAGCGACCTCGAAAGCCGCTTCTCGCTCAATTTGAACGTGCTCGACGCGACGCGCACGCCGCGCGTGATGAGCCTGCGCGAGGCGCTGCTGGCATGGGTCGAGCACCAGTTCGTCGTGCTCCGCCGCCGCGCGCAGCATCGGCTCGACAAGATCGCCGATCGCCTCGAGCTGGTCGGCGGCTATATCATCGCCTTCCTCAACCTCGATCGCGTGATCCACATCATCCGCACCGAGGACGAGCCCAAGCCGGTGATGATCGCCGAATTCGACCTCACCGACCGTCAGGCCGAAGCGATCCTCAACATGCGGCTGCGCTCGTTGCGCAAGCTCGAGGAAATGGAGCTGCGCCGCGAGAAGGACGCGCTCGAAAAGGAGCGCGGCGAACTGGAGCAACTGCTCGGCAGCGAGGCGCGCCAGCGCACGCGGCTGAAGCGCGACCTCACGAAGATCCGCGACCGCTACGGCCCGGAGACCGAGCTCGGCAAACGCCGCACGCTGATCGAGGAGGTCGGCCCTGCACGCGAGATTCCGCTGGAGGCGATGATCGAGCGCGAGCCGATCACCGTCATCATGTCGCAGCGCGGTTGGATTCGCGCGATGAAGGGCCACACCGATCTCGCCTCGGCGGACACGCTCAAGTTCAAGGAAGGCGACGGCCCCGCCTTCGCTTTCCACGCCCAGACCACCGACAAGATCCTGCTCGCGGTGGAATCGGGCCGCTTCTATACGCTCGGCGCCGACAAGCTGCCCGGCGGGCGCGGCTTCGGCGAACCGGTGCGGTTGATGATCGATATCGAGGGCGATCAGGACATCGTCGGCCTGTTGCCTGCGAGTGCAGCGGAAAAGCTGCTCGTCGCCGCCGGCGACGGGCGCGGTTTCGTGGTCAAATCGGCCGACGTCGTCGCCGAGACGCGCAAGGGCAAGACGGTGGTGACGCCGCGCAAGGGCGCGAAGCTCGCGCTCGTCAGGCCGATCGATCCCGCCCACGATTATGTCGCCGCGATCGGCGACAACAGGAAGATGCTCGTCTTCCCGCTATCCGAGCTTGCCGAACTCGCGCGCGGCCAGGGTGTCCAGCTCCAGCGCTATCGCGACGGCGGGCTTGCGGACGCCACCACCTTCACGTTCGCCGAGGGGCTTTCCTGGACGATGGGCGGCGACACCGGCCGCACCCGCACCGAGCCGGACATGGGGCCATGGCGCACCGCCCGCGGCGCCGCCGGCCGCATGCCGCCGATGGGCTTTCCGCGGGACAATCGCTTCTGAAGGCATGCCCGCGGCAAATAGCTGCGCGCGGGCATGTCGGCCTCATTTGCGACCGATGTGAACGCCTTCCTTCGCCCATTCCTGGGCGGTCTTGCAGACCTCGCGCTGCAGCATCGTGCCCGTCTTGGGCGCGAGGCGAACGCAATATTCGGTCTTGCCGTCGGCCGATTTCTGCACCTCGACCTGCTGCACATCTCCCGCAGAAGCAGTGTCATGGTCGCTGGCGGCGCGGACGGCCGGCCCCAGGGCAAGGAGACTGCCGGCGATCGTACCGACGAGGATGGTGTGGGCAAGGGTACGCACGTTACGCATGATGTCCTCCGAACAATGGCCGCCCCGATCGACGGCGGATGAGGCGGTGCATCACGCATGCCAAACACCTAAGTGACTGAAATATAGACGACGCCGTCACGAACCGATCGCCCGATTGGGGCGAAATCCCCGAAAATCGACGATATGCGCAAAGAATTGGCGGACCGCCGCTGACCGTTTCCGGCCAATCCTTCGCAAACCGTTCGCAACCGGACACGAAGTGCAAAGCCGTCTCGCTGACCCTTCGCTTTCGAGTTCAAGGTATGTGAATCCGCTTGCCGCGCTCCCCAATTCGCGCGACCATCGGTTGCAAAGACGAACCTGATGGGGAGCGCGGCATGGCGGAAGCCTATATCGTCGAGGCGGTGCGCACCGCCGGCGGCAAGCGTGACGGCAAGCTCGCGGGCTGGCATCCGGCGGACATGGCGGGCGTGGTGCTCGATTCATTGGTCGCGCGCGCCGGGATCGATCCGGGCCGCATCGACGACGTCATCATGGGTTGCGTCAGCCAGGGCGGCGAGCAGAGCTTCCAGGTCGGGCGCGGCGCCGTGCTCGCCTCGTCGCTGCCCGAAAGCGTGCCCGCGGTGACGATCGACCGCCAGTGCGGCTCGTCGCAACAGGCGATCCAGTTCGCGGCGCAGGCAGTGATGTCGGGCACGCAGGACGTGGTGATCGCCGCGGGCGTCGAAAGCATGACGCGCGTGCCGATGGGCTCCACCGGCGCCTTGTTCGCGCAAGCCGGGCTCGGCACCGCCAAGTCGCCGCGACAGGAGGCGCGCTACCCCGGCGTGCATTTCTCGCAATTCGCAGGCGCCGAGATGATCGCGACGAAATACGGCTTTTCGCGCGACGATCTCGACGCCTATGCGCTCGAAAGCCACAAGCGCGCGGCCGCGGCGACCGAACGGGGCGATTTCGCCGACGAGATCGTACCGCTGACGATCGAAACGTCCGATGGCGAGCAGCAGCACACGATCGACGAGGGCATCCGCTTCGACGCCACATTCGACGGCATCCAGTCGGTCAAATTGCTCCGGGAGGGCGGCGTGATCTCGGCGGCGAACGCCAGCCAGATCTGCGACGGCGCGAGCGCGGTATTGGTGGTTTCCGAGGCCGCGCTGAAAGAGCATGGCCTCACCCCGCTCGCGCGCGTCCACAATCTCACCGTCACCGCCGGCGATCCGGTGGTGATGCTCGAGGAGCCGCTGTTCGCGACCGATCGGGCGTTACGCCGCGCCGGGATGACGATCGACCAGATCGATCTCTACGAGGTCAACGAGGCGTTCGCGTCCGTCCCGCTCGCATGGCTGCGGCACACCGGCGCGAACCCTGCGAAGATCAACGTCAACGGGGGCGCGATCGCGCTCGGCCACCCGCTCGGCGCGTCGGGCGCCAAGCTGATGGCGACGCTCGTCCATGCGCTCGGCAAACGCGGCGGCCGCTACGGCCTGCAGACGATGTGCGAGGGCGGCGGCATCGCCAACGTGACGATCGTCGAGCGGCTATGACAACCCGTCACCCCAGCGGAGGCTGGGGTCCATTTCTGTCTCGGTCATTTGAATCGGGTCGGCAACTCGCAAACAGATATGGATGCCAGCCTGCGCTGGCATGACGAATGGGAGAAGATCATGGACATCGACACCACCACCGCCGCGATCGTCACCGGCGGCGCCTCCGGCCTCGGCGCGGCCACGGCGCGCGCGCTGGCGGCGAAGGGCGCCAAGGTCGCGATCTTCGATCTGCAGGAGGAGAAGGGCCGCGCCGTCGCCGACGAGATCGGCGGCCTGTTCTGCGAGGTCGACGTGACCTCCGACGCTTCGGTCGATGCAGGGTTCGCCAAGGCGCGCGAGGGCCACGGGCAGGAATCGATCCTCGTCTGCTGCGCAGGCACGGGCAACGCGATGAAGACCGCGAGCCGATCGAAGGAGGACGGCACGATCCGACATTTCCCCGCCGAGGCGTTCAACTGGCTCATCCAGATCAACCTCGTCGGCACCTTTCGCTGCGTCGCCAAGTCGGCCGCGGGCATGCTGACGCTGGAGCGCGGCGAGGAGGGCGCGCGCGGCGCGATCGTGATGACCGCGAGCATCGCCGCCGAGGACGGGCAGGCAGGTCAGGCCGCCTATTCGGCGTCGAAGGGTGGCGTGGTCGGCATGACGCTGCCGATCGCGCGCGACCTGATGAACGAGGGCATTCGCGTCAACACCATCCTGCCGGGCATCTTCGACACGCCCTTGATGGCCGCCGCCCCGCAACAGGTGAAGGACGCGCTCGCGGCCTCGGTCCCCTTCCCCAAGCGCCTCGGGCGGCCGGAGGAATATGCCCGCCTCGCGCTGGCGATGATCGAGAACTCGTATATGAACGGCGAGCATGTGCGGCTGGACGGCGCGATCCGGATGGGGCCGCGATAGGGAGACGCGAACCGATGGCTGTCACGCTATACACATTCGTTGAACTCTATGATCGAATACTCGGCTCGCTTTCGCACCTTCTCGACAAGGGCGAAGCCTATGGCCGCGAGCATGGCATCTCGACCGATGAGATGTTCGATTGGCGGCTCATAGAAGATATGCATCCGTTGCGTTTTCAGGCCGCCGTGGTCGTCAATTTCACGCGGAGCTGGACCGCGCGAGTCGCGGGGCATGATGCGCCCGACGCCATGGATCAGACGACCGATCTTGCGGGTTTTCGTGCCGCCATTGCCGACGCAAAGGCACATCTCGCCGCCTTGACGCCCGAACATTTTGCGGGCCGCGACGACGTGCCGCTCACGGTCCGGATTACCGATACCCTGGAGCCGACCTTTCCCGCCGGGCAATGGCTGTCGGTCTTCGCCTCGACCAACATCTATTTCCACCTGTCGATGGTCTATGCGATCCTGCGGATGAAGGGCGTGCCGATCGGCAAGATCGATCTGTTCGCGGGACGGCTATAGACGTTCAATCGCCGAACACTGCGGATCGCTTCTCGACGTTTGCCGCGACGGCCTCCTTCATCTCCGGCGAGCCCATCAACGCGACCTGTTCCTCCGTCTCGGCGGCAAGGATCGCACGAGCGCCGGCGTCGTGGGCCATGTTGAGCAACCGCTTGGCGCCACGGATCGCGTGGGGGCTGCGACCGGAGATGGTGCGGGCGAGCGCCATCGCCTCGGCGTGCGGATCGTCCGCGATCCGGGTGACGAAACCGTGCGCCAGCGCCTCGGTCGCGTCGAACTCGCGCGCGGTGTAGACCAACTCGCGCAGTATGTCGTCGCGCACCAGGCTGCGCCACAGCGCGAAGCCGGCCATGTCGGGCACCAGCCCCCAATGCACCTCGCGGATCGAAAAGCGCGTGTCCGGCGCGGCGATGCGGATGTCTGCGCCCGACATGATCTGGAAGCCGCCGCCGAACGCGACCCCGTGCGCCGCCACGATCACCGGCATCGGCAGCGTGTGCCAGCCCCAGGCGACGTGCTGCGGCAGGATCGCGCCCTGGGCGTTGCGCTCGCGCGTCGCCAGCCCCGATCCGCCCGCCGCCATGCTCGCCATGTCGAGCCCCGCACAGAAGCCGCGCCCCTCGCCCGAGAGCACCACGCAGCGAACGTCCTTGCGCCCCGCGAGCGCATCGATCGCCGCGCCGATCTGCTCGAACATCGCCGGATCGAGCGCGTTCATCTTATCGGGCCGGGTCAGGCGGACGTCGGCGACATGATCGGCGACGGAGAGGGAAACGCGATCGTTCATGCCGTCGAGGCTATCGCCGTGGCGGCTTCACTTCAATCGGCGACGAGGCGATAGCCTCTGCCCTTCTCGGTCACCAGCATCTGGCCCGCGAACCCGCGATCGAGCTTGGCGCGCAGCCGCGAGACATGGACCTGAACCACGTTGGTACCCGGATCGAAATCGAGCCGCCACACCGCGGCGAGCAGATCGTGCCGGCTGACGGTTTCGCCCGCGTGCCTAGCGAGATGGACCAGCAGCGCATATTCGCGCGGCAACAGCACGACCGCATGGCCGTTGCGGGTCACGCGCCGCTCGACGGGGTCGATCGCGAGACCGCCGACGCGCAGTACCGGATCATGCGTCTGGCGCCGCAGCAAGGCAGCGACACGGGCCGCGACCAGCGCGTCGCATGCCTCGTCGAGAATCGCGTCGTCGGCGCCGGCATCGAGCAGCGCGACCGCTTGCGCCTGATCGCGCGCGAGCACCACCAGCGGACCCGCCCAGCATGACCGCCATCGCACCACACGATCGCGCGACGACGATATCCGTCCGCAGAGGATCGCACGGCACGCAAGGTCGGGGATCGCGTCGATCCGGTGCGCCTCGATCCCGCGCATCGCAAACGCCGTCCCCAGCCCGGCGCGATCGACACTCGACACCCCCACGCGCGCCACCCATCCACCCCGAATGCGGCCTGCCCCGCTTCCTCCTAGCGCATTTTCACCGGAGGACAGCGCCAACCGCCTCCGTTACGGAGCTTGTTCGAGCGCCGCGATCGCCCGCAGCCGCGCAGCCGCGATGCCGGCGACATGGGGATCGGGATCGTCGCACGCAGTGGCATAGATCGCCGCCCGCCCCGCGCGATCGGGCGCGGCCGAAGCACATGCGTCGATCGCGGTAGCGCGCATCCGGGGATGCGGATGGCGGCGCGCCAGATGCTCGATCAGGTCGCGCCCGTTGCCCCCGCCGAGATGGCCCGCGAGCGTCACCAATGCCTCCGATGGGGTCGTCGTCAGCGGGCGCAGGATCGTGTCGCCGGCGACGTCGAACGCGAATTGCGTCCGCCACGGCTGCGCCAGATCGTAGACGAGGATGTTGAGCGACACCGAGAAACGATCGGGGGGATGCTGGACATGCACGTCGCGCCGCGCGCGATAGAGCAGCAATTTGCCCTCCTCGAGCCGCGAGCGCTCGACGAAGCGCAACCCCGCCTTCTCGCCCGGCAGGCCGACCACGCGATCGCCGTCATAGTCGTAATAGTCGCTCCAGTATCCCGGGCCGAGATAGCCCACCGTCAGGAACGGGAAATTGTGATCGTGCGCGAAGCCATAGAAGAACGCCGCCGGCCCGCTCGCGCGCAACACCGCATCGTCGGCCGCGGGCCAGAAATTGGCGCGCAGCACGGTGCGCCCGTCGGCGGGGCGCAGCATCATTACCTGCGCGCCATAGGCGTTGGCAGCCTGCCCGCCGCACCGCGCCTTCAAGTCGTCGATCGCGCGGTCGGCGAGGAAGGTGCGATTGCGCCCCAGCCGTGCGAGCAGCGGGCCGAGGCTCGCCAGCGCGTCCTCGTCGCGCAGGTCGAGCGGGCACGAATCGAGCGCGCCCATGAAGGCGTCGAGCCCGATTGCCTCCCCGTCGCCGGGATCGATCAGTCGCGGCATCGGCGCGCCGCGATGCTCTGCTCGACCACGGGAAGCGTCGCCGCCGCGGCCGCCCGCACCTCGCCATTGGGATCATCCGCCGCCATCTCCGCGAGGCGCGGCAGCGCGGCGGACGCATCGACCGCGAGCCATTCGCGCATCGCCTGCCAGCGCAGGAAGAAGGCGCGGTCGCGGCTCGCCGCTTCGAAACAGTCCCCGGCATCGGCGCGGCCGAACTGGCGCAGCAGCGTGAGCATCATCTGGCTGCGCGCGGCGCCGTCGTCGAGCGTGGCGACGCGAACGAAGCGGCCGTCCGCGATCCGATATTCGCGCATGAACGGCGCCGCGCCGGGTCGGATCGTCGCGGTGATCGTGACGACATCGCCGGTCGCGTCCTCGATCAAATGGCCGCGCGTGCGCCCGTCGAGGCTGAGCACGACGCCGTCGCCGAGCGGCAGCGTACCGAGCGCGAGGCACGGCCGCGCGGCGGCAGCGGAGAAATCGCCGCGCACCGGCTCGGCCGCCCACAGCCGCAACCGCGCGCCGCCGCCGCGCACGTATCGGACGACCGAGAGCCGCCCCGGCACCACCACGGTCTCGGGCGGCGGCAACGCGACGAGCGCGTCGGCGGACAGCACCGCCGCCGCGATCGAGACCGCGGGGCAGTCGAACAGCACCGCGCCCGTGCGCAGCGGATCGCGACTGACCTGGAGCGGCGGCTCGACCCACGGATCGCCGGCGAGCGCCTCGACGAACGGCGCGAGCAGCGGCTCGATCCAACGGTCGTCCTCGAGCAGATCGCGCGCCTGCCGCGCCACTTCCGGCGCCGACGCGCGCTCCAGCCCGGCGAAGCGCGTCTCCAGCCCGCGCCACGCCGGCCCATCGTGCCACCGCGCCGCGACCTCCTCCGATCGCCGCCGCGCCGCGCCGAGAACGTCGTCGTCCGCAATCACGGGTACGTGGCGATCAGGTGGGATTGACCTCGTAGATCAGGATCGCGACGCCGATCACATATTCGAAGATGTCGTCGGCGACGACCTCGGTGGCGCGGATCGCGCCGTGCGTCGCGACCTGCGTGCCCAGTTCGACGATCTGCGCGATGTCGATACCGAATGCGTCCATGCGGGCTCCCCCTGCCTGTTGACGCAGGCGAGGCTAGGACGCGATCCGCGCGGCCACCCAATTAATTCGGTGTAATGTTGCGGCCTTGGCGATCACGCCCGCACGCGTGTAACAGGCGCCGCGATGAACGCCTTCCCGCCCTTCGATCCCGAACGCTTCCTCGCTCATGGCATCGGCGGCCATGCCGGGCTGCTGGGCCTCAGCTACCACACGCATGGCAAGGATTGGGTCGAGCTGGCGCTGCCCTATGACGAGAGCCTGATCGGCGATTCCGGCTCGGGCGTGCTCGCCTCGGGCCCGATCCTGGCGATGATGGACATGGCGACGAGCATGGCGATCTGGCTCAAGCTCGAGCAATTCCGGCCGCAGGCGACGCTCGACCTGCGCATCGACTATCTGCGCCCGGCGACCCCCGGCAAGACGGTGATCGGGCGCGGCGAATGCTATCGCGTGACGCGCTCGATCGCCTTCATCCGCGGCCAGGCGCACGACGGCGACGCGAGCGATCCGCTGGCGCACGTCGCGGGCACCTACATGTTCCTGGAGCCGCGGGCATGACGCTGCCGCCTTACGCCCAGACGCTCGGGCTGGCGGTCGAGCCCGGCGAGGGCGGCGCGCCCGTGCTGCTGATGCCGTTCTCGAACGACGTGGTCGGCCGCCCCGGCTTCCTCCACGGCGGCGCGCTCGGCGGACTGCTCGAGATGGCGGCGATCGTGGCGCTCCATGCCGCGCTCGAGGCCGATGGCGGCGGGCGGATCAAGCCCATCAACGTCACCGTCGATTACATGCGCGGCGGCCGCGAGAAGGAGACGCGCGCTGAGGGAACCGTCACCCGGCTCGGCACGCGCGTCGCCAATGTCGAGGCGATCGCCTGGCAGGACGACCGTACCAAGCCGATCGCATCGGCACGCATGAACTATCTGATCGTGCGCGATATTTGAATCGCGCGCCTTCCCCGCATCGGTTGCCACCCGCACCTCCAGCCGGTAACCGTGACTGATCCGGGTCAAGGGAGGAACGGGGATGAGTATGCGTATTTTCGGACGGTTGCTGCTGGCGGCGATCGGAGCAACCTTCTTCCTGTCGGCGCCGGCGCATGCCCAGTTCGACCGGCTGCTCGATACGCTCGGCGACAAGGCGGTCGACGCGATCACGCAACAAAGCGAGGCGCAACCTGCAAGCGACGCACCCCAGACCAAGCGGCCGCGGCTCACGCTCAACCAGGGGTTCGATTTCACGCCCGGCACGCACGTCGTCACCGCGATCGATTTCGCGGACGCGGCGGTCGGCGCCATGCCGCCGGCGTGGAAAACCAACGGATCGGGGCAGATCGTCGCCTCGCCCGATCTGCCGGGCAAATGGCTCGCGCTCCAGGCGTTCGCGACCTACAAGCTCGCGACCCCGCCGACGCTGGCCGATCGCTTCACCGTCGAGTTCGACATCGTCCCCGTCGGCGACACGCTGCGCGACGTGGGCGGCGTGACCTTCGGCTTCGCTGCGGACAACAGCGTCCAGAGCTACATGCAGGACGCCTATAACGACGGCGCGATCAACGCGGTCGAGCTCAACTTCGCCGGCGACAGCTCGGTCGCGAGCAGCGCCACGGGCATCTCGCATTTCTTCAAGCCCGCGCTCGACGGCTATATCAACCGGCCGATGCACGTCTCGATGGCCGTCGATGGCGATCGGATGCGAGTCTATATCGGCCGCGAGAAGATCGCCGATGCGCAGCTGTTCGACGGCAACCGCGCCAGATATCTCTTCATCAGCGCGCCCGTCCGCTACGATCACGGCGCGCAGGCGCTGATCGGCAACCTGCGCATCGCGACGTTCGAATAGAGCTCGCTCCGGCGGGCGCTCAGCCTTTTGGCGTCAGCCGGTCGAGCACGCCATCGTCCTGCAGCACCCAGATCGCGCCGTCGGGCGCCTGGATCACGTCGCGGATGCGCGCGTCCATCGCCCATTGATCGGCCGGTTTCGCGGTCGTGCCGTTCAATTCCACACGGATCAGCGCCTGCCCGGAGAGCGCCGCGATGAAGGCCGAGCCCTTGTATTGCGGGAACAGATCGCCGGTGTAGATCATCATCCCGCCCGGCGAGATCGAGGGATTCCACCACAATTTCGGGGCCTCGAATTCGGGCTTGCTCGGATGGTCGGGAATCGGCTGCCCCGAATAATTGTCGCCGTTGGAGACCACCGGATAGCCATAGTTCCTGCCCGACAGGATGACATTCAACTCATCGCCGCCGCGCGGCCCCATCTCGGTTTCCCAAAGCGTGCCGTCGGGCGCGAAGGCGAGGCCGTAGGGATTGCGGTGCCCGGTCGACCACGTCATCGCGCGCACGCCGCCGGCGTCATACATCGGATTGCCCGGCGCCGCCTTGCCGTCGAGCGTGAGACGCAGGATCTTGCCGAGGAGTTGCTCGGGATCCTGCGCGGGCGAGAAGCGCTGGCGTTCGCCCGAGCTCAGGAACAGATATTTGCCGTCGGGTGAAAAAGCGATGCGCGCGCCGAACTGCCCGCCCGGCCCGTTCGAGCCCGACCGCCAGATCACCTCGACATTCTGCAGCGCCGCGTGCGCCGGATTGGGCGCGACCAGCGTGCCCCTGGCGAGCGCCAGCGCGCGGCCCTTCTCCCCGCCTTCGGAATAGGTGAGATAGACCGTCTTGCTCTCGGCGAAATCGGGCGCGATCGCGACGTCGAGCAACCCGCCCTGCCCGCCCGGATCGACCTTGGGATTGCCGGTCACCGTCACCACCGAGCCGTCGGCATGACGCAGCTTGACCGTCCCCGCCTTCTCGGTGACGAGCAGCCCGCCGTCGGGCAGGAACGCCATGCCGAACGGCTCCTCGAACTGGCCGATCTTCTGGATCGCGAAGGGTGGCGGCGTCTCCGGCAAATTGGCCTTGCCGGCCACCGCGGGTACGTTCTTTATCGACGGATTCTGCGGCGCGTTCTTGGGGACGGGTTCGCTCGCCGATGCCGGCTGCGGCGGCACGAAGGCCTGATCGGCCGCCGTTGCCGCGTCGTTCGACGGCTGCGATTGCGGCTGGGCCGAACAGGCCGGGCTGAAAAGCAGAGCAACGAGCGCGAGGCGGCGAATCATCATGGCAGACCTTCCGAAAAGTCGTGGAGCACGCGGAGCCGGTCGAACCAAGCACGGTTGGCCGCTGCGCGCAACGTGCTTGCCAGCATGCGCCGATGCGCCTATATCGCGACCGTTCTCTTACATCGTCAGGTGAAAGGGGTCGGGGCCGGACGGTTCCGGCGGCCGCCACCTTACGCCCATTCGGAGTGTGCATGGCGGACATCGCCCGGTTGACGCAGCTGATCGAACCCGAGGCTGAGGCGCTCGGCTTCGCGCTCGTGCGCGTCAAGATGTATGGCGGCACGTCCGATCCCACGCTCCAGGTCATGGCCGAGCGGCCCGACACGCGCCAGCTGACGATCGACGATTGCGCCGATCTGTCGCGCCGCATCTCCGAACGGCTCGACGAGGCCGAGGCGGCGGGCCGCGATCCGATCGACGGCGCCTATCGGCTCGAGGTCAGCTCGCCGGGGATCGACCGGCCGCTGACGCGGCTGCAGGATTACGAGGATTGGAAGGGCCATGACGCCCGCCTGCACCTCACCGCGCCGATCGACGGCCGCAAGCAGCTCACGGGCGTGCTGCTCGGGCTGGAGGGCGGCCGCGTCGCGATCGACGTGAAGAAGTTTCAGAAAATGACGGCCGATTTCTCGGACATCGCCGACGCCAAGCTGCTGATGACCGACAAGTTGATCGCCGCAACCCAACCCCTGTCGGTGGAAGGCGCCGACAAGATTATCGAAGTGGAAGGATAAGTCCCGATGGCAACCGCCGTTTCCGCCAACAAGGCCGAGCTGCTCGCGATCGCCGATTCGGTCGCCAAGGAAAAGCTGATCGACAAGGCGATCGTCGTCGAGGCGCTCGAGGAAGCGATCCAGCGCGCCGCCAAGACGCGCTACGGCGCCGAGAACGACATCCGCGCGAAACTCGACCCCAATTCGGGCGACCTGCGCCTGTGGCGCGTCGTCGAGGTGGTCGAGGCGGTCGACGATTATTTCAAGCAGGTCTCGGTCAAGGACGCGCAGAAGCTCCAGCCGGGCGCGGTCGTCGGCGATTACATCGTCGATCCGCTGCCCCCGATCGAGTTCGGCCGCATCCAAGCGCAGGCCTCGAAGCAGATCATCTTCCAGAAGGTCCGCGACGCCGAGCGCGAGCGCCAGTTCGAGGAATTCAAGGACCGCGTCGGCGAGATCATCACCGGCGTCGTCAAGCGCGTCGAATTCGGCCATGTCGTCGTCGATCTCGGCCGCGCCGAGGGCGTCATCCGCCGCGACGCGCAGATCCCGCGCGAGGTGGTGCGCGTCAACGACCGCATCCGCAGCCTGATCCTCAAGGTCGTGCGCGAAAATCGCGGGCCGCAGATTTTCCTCAGCCGCGCGCACCCCGACTTCATGAAGAAGCTGTTCGCGCAGGAAGTCCCCGAAATCTACGACGGCATCATCGAGATCAAGGCCGCCGCGCGCGACCCCGGCAGCCGCGCCAAGATCGGCGTCATCTCGCATGATTCGTCGATCGACCCGGTCGGCGCGTGCGTCGGCATGAAGGGCAGCCGCGTCCAGGCGGTCGTGCAGGAGATGCAAGGCGAGAAGATCGACATCATCCCCTGGTCGCCCGACACCGCGACCTTCGTCGTCAACGCGTTGCAGCCCGCGAACGTCAGCCGCGTCGTGCTCGACGAGGAAGAGGACCGGATCGAGGTCGTCGTCCCCGACGACCAGCTCAGCCTCGCGATCGGCCGCCGCGGCCAGAACGTCCGCCTCGCGAGCCAGCTCACCGGCAAGGCGATCGACATCCTCACCGAGGACGACGCCAGCGAGAAGCGCCAGCGCGAGTTCATGGAACGCTCCGAGATGTTCCAGAAGGAGCTCGACGTCGACGAGACGCTGGCGCAGCTCCTCGTCGCCGAGGGCTTCGGCGCGCTCGAAGAGGTCGCTTATGTCGAGGCCGACGAGATCGCCGGCATCGAGGGCTTCGACGAGGAGCTCGCCGCCGAGTTGCAGAGCCGCGCGGCCGAAGCGCTCGAACGCCGCGAACAGGCCAATCGCGAGGAACGCAAGGCGCTGGGCGTGGAAGACGCGCTCGCCGACATGCCGTATCTCACCGAGGCGATGCTGGTCACGCTCGGCAAGGCGGGGATCAGGACGCTCGACGATCTCGCCGATCTCGCGACCGACGAGCTCGTCCAGAAGAGGAAGAGCCAGCCGCCGCGCCGCTCGGAGACCGCCGCACCGCGCCCCGAGGACAAGGGCGGCGTGCTCGCCGAATACGGCCTCAGCGACGAGCAGGGCAACGAGATCATCATGGCCGCCCGCGCGCACTGGTTCGAGGACGAGCCCGCGCCCGCGGACGCCGCGGCCGAAACCGGGGAGGACGCGAATGCGGAAACCTCCCAATGAGACGCGGGTAGGCACTCGCTCCAATCGTCATGCCGGACTTGTTCCGGCATCCACGGTGGGACAAGAACAGCGACCGGTGACAACACGGAACCGTGGCTCCCGGAGCAAGTCCGGGGTGACGGTTGAGCTATGGCTCGAGCGGCGGCAATCCCAGGTCGATCGCGAGGTCGCGCCAATCGGGGTTGTCGCGCTCGATGAGGTTCTTTTTCCAGTCGCGCGGCCATTTCTTGATGCGCTTCTCGCTGGCGAGGACCACCTCCATCGTGTCGGCGGTTTCATACCAGACGAGGCGCTTGATGTTGTGGCGCTTGGTGAAACCGTCGAAGGCCCCGTCACGGTGCTGCATGACGCGGCCGATCAGGTTCGAGGTCACGCCGGTGTAAAGCGTGCCGTTGAAACCGCTGGCGAGCATGTAGATGCACGGTTCGCGCGCTCTCATGTCGTGGAGCCTGCCGCACCGTGGATGCCGGAACAAGTCCGGCATGCCGGAGGGATGTCATGAACGATCCCCTCCGCAAGTGCATCCTCTCGGGCGACCGCGAGGCGCGCGGCGAGTTGATCCGCCTCGTGCTTGCGCCCGACGGCCAGGTGCTGCCCGACGTGCGCGCCAAGGCGCCGGGGCGCGGCGCGTGGATCGGCGTGCCCCGCGCCGAGCTCGAAGACGCCATCGCCAAGGGCCGCCTGCGCGGCGCGCTGGCGCGCGCGTTCAAGACGGGCGACCTTACCATCCCCGCCGATCTGCCCGCGCGGATCGCCGAGGCGCTCCAGCGCGCGACGCTCGATCGGCTCGGGCTGGAGGCACGCGCCGGCAACGTCGTGATCGGCAGCGAGCGGATCGAGACTGCGGCACGCTCGGGCAAGCTCGCCTTGCTCTTCCACGCCGCCGATGCCAGCGCCGACGGCAACCGCAAGCTCGACCAGGCGTGGCGCGTCGGCAGCGAGGCGGAAGGAAGTGACCTCAGGGGGTTGGTTCTTCCGGTCGGACGTTCCATATTGTCCTTGGCCCTGGGCCGCGAGAATGTGGTACATGGCGGCCTGATCGACCCCGATGCCGCCCGGCGATTGCGCACGACGCTCGATCGCTGGCTGTATTTTATCGGACCCGAACCGGAATGTGCGCCTTGCGAAACGGCCTCGCAGGGAGCATCGGCGTTCGAAACTGGCGGACCCGGACCGGCCGGCAAGACGACACGAGGAATTTGAGTGAGCGATACGGACAACGAAAAGCCGAAACTGGGCGCCCGCGCACCGCTGGGCCTCAAGCGCACGGTCGAGACCGGCAAGGTGAAGCAGAGCTTCAGCCACGGCCGCTCGAACACCGTCGTGGTCGAGGTCAAGCGTCGCCGCGTGCTGGGCAAGCCCGGCGAGGCCGAGGCGCCCAGGACGGAGGCCGAGGCGACGCCGCCGGCGCCGCCTCCGGCGCCCGCTCCCAAGCCCGCGCCCAAACCCGCCGCGAGCACCGAGACTCCGCGCGAGCGCCAGGAGCGCCTGCTGCGCGAGGCCGAGGAGCAGCGCATGAGCGCGCTCGAGGAAGCGCGCCGCCGCGAGGAGCGTGAAAAGGTCGAGGCAGCCGAGGAAGAGAAGCGTCGCGCCGAGGAGAACAAGCGCGAGGCCGAGACGAAGGCCGCCGAGCCCGCGCCTGCACCCGAGCAAGCGCCCGCCCCTGCCGCCGAGGCGCCGGCCGCTGCCCCGCCGCCCCCTCAGCGCCGCGAGGTCCAGCTCGACGATTCGATGCCGGCGCCGCGTCGGTTCACGCCCGTGCAGCGCCCCGAGCGTCCGCAGCCGGTGGCGCGCCGCGCCGAACCCGACGTCTCGGGCCCGCCCTCGACGAGCAAGCGCCCGGAATCGCCGAGCAACAAGCCGGCGCGCGAGCCGCGCAAGGAGCGCGAGGACCATCGCCGCTCGGGCAAGCTCACCGTCAACCGCGCGCTCGGCGGCGACGACGGCGCCCGTGCGCGCAGCCTCGCCGCGCTGAAGCGCGCGCGCGAAAAGGAACGCCGCAGCCACACCGGCCCGCGCGAGCCGCAGGCCAAGCAAGTTCGCGACGTCGTGGTGCCCGAGGCGATCACCGTGCAGGAACTCGCCAACCGCATGGCCGAGAAGGGCGCGGATCTAGTGAAGGCACTGTTCAAGATGGGCATGGCAGTCACCGTCAACCAGACGATCGATCAGGACACCGCCGAACTGCTCGTCACCGAATTCGGCCACAATGTGAAGCGCGTGTCCGAATCGGACATCGATCTGTCGCTCGACACCGCCGAGGATGCCGAGGACACGCTGGAGCCCCGCGCGCCCGTGGTCACGATCATGGGCCATGTCGATCACGGCAAGACCAGCCTGCTCGATGCGCTGCGCGGCACCGGCGTCGCCGCGGGCGAGGCGGGCGGCATCACGCAGCATATCGGCGCCTATCAGGTGACGCTCAAGGACAAGTCGAAGATCACGTTCCTCGATACGCCTGGTCACGAGGCATTCACCGAGATGCGCGCGCGCGGTGCCGACGTCACCGACATCGTCATCCTGGTGGTGGCGGCCGACGACGGGCTGATGCCGCAGACGATCGAGGCGATCAACCACACCAAGGCGGCCGGCGTGCCGATGATCGTGGCGATCAACAAGATCGACAAGGAAGGCGCCAACCCGCAGCGCGTGCGCGAGCGCCTGCTCGAGCATGAGGTCATCGTCGAGGAGATGTCGGGCGACGTCCAGGACGTCGAGGTCTCGGCGCTCAAGAAAACCGGCCTCGACGAACTCGTCGAGAAGATCCAGCTCCAGGCCGAGCTGCTCGAACTCAAGGCGAACCCCAACCGCGATGCCGAAGGCACCGTGATCGAGGCCAAGCTCGACAAGGGCCGCGGCCCCGTCGCGACGATCCTCGTCAATCGCGGCACGCTCAGGGTCGGCGACGTGTTCGTCGTCGGCGCGGAATCGGGCAAGGTCCGCGCGCTGATCGACGACAAGGGCCGTCAGGTGAAGGAAGCCGGCCCGTCGGTCCCGGTCGAGGTGCTGGGGCTGTCGGGCGTGCCCTCGGCGGGCGATCCGCTGCAGGTCGTCGAGAGCGAGGCGCGTGCCCGCGAGGTCGCCGAATATCGCCAGGGCGTGCTGCTGCAAAAGCGCACCGCGCAGGCGCCGGCGAGCCTCGAGAGCATGTTCTCGGCGCTCAAGGACAAGCAGGCGATCGAATATCCGCTCGTCGTCAAGGCCGATACGCAAGGCTCGGTCGAGGCGATCGTGGGGTCGATCAACAAGATCTCGACCGATGACATCAAGGCCCGCGTGCTCCATTCGGGCGTCGGCGGCATCACCGAGAGCGACGTGACGCTTGCCGGGGCCTCGGGCGCCCCGATCATCGGCTTCAACGTCCGCGCCAACGCCAAGGCGCGCGAGATCGCCGAACGCAACAAGGTCGCGCTCAAATATTACGACGTGATCTACGATCTGATCGACGAGATCAGGGCGGGCATGGCGGGCGAGCTCGGCCCCGAGGCGTTCGAAACCGTGGTCGGCCGCGCCGAAATCCGCGAGGTGTTCTCGGCGGGCAAGCACGGCAAGGCGGCGGGCCTGCTCGTCACCGAAGGCGTCATCCGCAAGGCGCTCAAGGCGCGCATCACCCGCGAGGATGTCATCATCTATCAGGGCGAGATCGCATCGCTGCGCCGCTTCAAGGACGACGTGGCCGAAGTCCGCGCCGGTCTGGAATGCGGCGTGACGTTCACGCAGAACTTCACCGACATCAAGCCGGGCGACTTCCTCGAAACCTTCGAAGTCGAGATGCGCGAACGGACGCTGTAACCAACATGGCGTGCTTACCGGATGCTTGCGTCCGGTAAGCATATCGCTTACATCCAACCGGTGGACATACGCTTCTCCCGGACGGCGGCGAAAGCGCTGTTGCGCTGTGACAAGCGGGGGCTGGTCCGGGAAAAGATCGACCAACTCGCCGCCGAGCCGCTGGCGCTGAGCGCGAATGTGAAGAAGCTGCAAGGCCGTCCGGAATACCGGCTGCGTGTCCAGGATTGGAGAATCATCTTCCGGATCGAGGGCAATGTTCTCTGGATTGATGACATCGCACCCCGAGGATCGGCGTATCAGGTGAAGCCATGACCGTCCAAATCATCGAAATCGCCGGCAATCGCATGGCCGTACTGCCGGAAAACGAGTATCGGCAGCTTCTTGATGTGGCCGAAGACCGCGAGGATCGCGATGCGGCGATCGAAGCGGAAGAGCGTCGATCGTCGGGTGAGGAATATGTTCCGGCCTCTGTCGTCGATGCGTTGCTGGCCGGTGAAAGCCCGCTCAGGGTCTGGCGGCAATATCGCGGGCTGACGCAAACGGAATTGGCATCCAGAATCGATGTCTCGAAGATGACGATCTCCGGGATGGAGAAGAGATCTCGCTCCGGGAGCGTCAAGGTCTGGCGCGCCTTGAGCGACGCGCTGGACGTTTCGCTCGACGACCTCCTGCCCGAAGAATGATCGTGACTCGACACACCGACACCCCCGAAACCCAGTCCATCCGCACCCTGCGCGTCGGCGAGCAGGTGCGGCATGTGCTGTCCGAAATCCTTGCCCGCGGCGACGTGCATGACGAGACGCTCAGCCAGCACCTGGTCAGCGTCACCGAGGTGCGCATGTCGCCCGATCTGCGCCACGCCACCGTGTTCGTGAAGCCGCTGCTCGGCAAGGACGAGGAGGCGGTGCTCAAGGCGCTGCGCACCAACACCGCTTACCTCCAGCGCGAGGTCGCGCATCGCGTGAAGATGAAATACGCCGCGAAGCTCAAGTTCCTCGCCGACGAGAGCTTCGACGAAGGCAGCCATATCGACGCGCTGTTGCGCTCGCCCGGGATCGCGCGCGACCTGGGCGACGACTGACGGGCGCGCGAGCGCACCTCAATCGCAGACGGGCACCAGCCCCAGCGTCATCGGCCCGCCGGCGGCGCTGCCGATCGGCCGGGTTTCCATGTGGCATCCCTTCCCGTCCTTGTCCGCAGGCGTCGGCGCCTTGCGGCCGAGATCGTAATCGATCCGCATCACCGCACCGGCGGGAAGCCCGTGCGCCGCCTGTCCGTTGCGGACCTCGCTCGTCATCGTGAAATGAGTCGGCGAGACCTTGCCCGAATAACGGAAGGTCGATCCCGCGTCGGTGCCGCCGCCCGTGATGATCCCGGCGGCCGAGATCCGGATTCGGATGTCGCCGGGATCGCTGCGCCAGCCCGATCGATCGTAGCCGCCCTTGACGTTGGTTTCGATGTCGATGCGCGCGCCGGGCACCTTGGCTTCGAGCCGGAAATCCGCACGCGCAGGCTTCATATGCACCAGCCGCGCGGTGCCGCGGCCTTGCTTGATATCGGGCTTGCGGCCGGGAATCTCGACCCGGATCGTCGCGGTGCCCACATAGGGGCTGCCGCCGAACCGCTCGTAGACGTCCTGCGCCGCCATGGGGGTCGCAGATGCGGGAACGAGGCCCGCCCCGGCGACGGCGATGAGCGCCAGACCTCGCGGCGATCGTAAGGCGGTTCGCAAATCGGTTGGTCGCATGCGGGCCCTTCCAGCGATGATGCCGCGCATGGCGGACCCGCCGTCAACCCCTTGCGTAGCGGCGCGGTTCCGGCTGATCCGAACAACCGAACTGCTCGATCGCGGTCAGGTAGCTCGCATGATAGCGCTGCCCCACCGCCTCGGCATAGATCGGCACGGTGGCGAGATTGGCCGCCAGATTGGTTTCGATCGCCTCGCGAACGATCGCCCAGGTCGCCGCGTCGCCCGCCGCTTCGCGCAGGCGCGCGCGGAAGAAATCGACCGCTCGATCGCGCGGCAGGCGGTGGTTGCAACGTTCCTCTTCGGGCGGCTCGACGAGCAGGTCGCACACGCCGAGGCGGTCGGCGATCCGCCAGCCGGGATAAGGGTCGCGATCCTCGTAATCGTGGACGAACAGCCGGCGCCCCGGCATCGCCGCGAATCCCGCCAGGAAGGCGTGGTAATCGAAGCAGAAGAACCAGTAAGGCGTCGCGCCGGGGCCGTCATGCGGTTCGGGCAGGAACAGCACGCCTTTCCGCATGATCTCGGTGAACATCGTCAGGCTGTCGGCATAGGTGTGCCAGCTCAGCTGCGAGTGCAGGCTCTCGAAATAGGCGCCGGGCGCGCGGATCACGGCATGCCATTCGATGTCGACCACCCCGTGATCGGCGGCGACGCGCTCGATCAGCAGCGCGATCTCGGGATTGAAGACGACGCCTTCGAGATTCTCGGACGACAGGATCATCGTGTGTGCGCCGGCCGCCTTCGCCGCGGCGATCATCGCCTCGAACGGGCCGGTATCGCCGACGAGCAGCGGGTTCGCGGTGTCGTGATGCGCCGCATAGCCGGCCTGATGCTGATACCAGATACCGCGCTCGGCAAGCGCCGCGCTGTGATGGTTCAGCAGCTCCTGCAGATGCGTCGACGCAGTCTTGTGGAAACCCATATGGACGATCAGGCGCACGCGCAGTCTCCTTTGCGCCCGGCTTAGGATCGCATGGTTAATGCGGCGCTAACGCCTTCGCGAGCGATTGACCGGCCGCGCGTGCAGCGCCATTCCGACGCGCATGGCCAAGCTCTATTTCTACTACGCCTCGATGAACGCGGGGAAATCGACCACCTTGCTCCAGGCCGATTTCAACTATCGCGAGCGCGGCATGGAGACGATGCTGTTCACCGCCGGCGTCCATGATCGCGGCGGCACGGGCGTCATCGATTCGCGCATCGGCCTGTCGGCCCAGGCAACGCCGTTCGCGGCCGACACCGACATTGCCGGTCTCGTCGCCGAGCGGCACGCCCATAGCCGGGTTGCGTGCGTGTTGATCGACGAGGCGCAGTTCCTCTCCGCCGATCAGGTCGCGCAGCTCGGGCGCATCGCCGACGTCATGGCCATTCCCGTGCTCGCCTATGGGCTGCGTACCGATTTCCAGGGCGAATTGTTCGAAGGTTCGGCGCGATTGCTCGCGATCGCCGATGCGCTGGTGGAATTGAAGTCGGTCTGCACCTGCGGCCGCAAGGCGGTGATGAACCTCCGCGTCGATGTCGAGGGCCGCGCGGTGCGCGAAGGCGCGCAGACCGAGATCGGCGGCAACGATCGCTATGTCGCGATGTGCCGCAAGCATTTCATCGAGGCACTGAGCGGAACCGGCGCGCTCAGCATCGGTTCAGCCGAAAGCTGCTAGGGGCTGGAACGAGGAGTCTCATGCGCACCATTTCGATCGTCTTCGCCCTTGCGGCAGGAATCGTCGCCGCCGGAGCCTGCGCCGCACCCGCGCAATCCGAACGCAAGATCGGCGTCGAGACCAAGATCGTCAACGCGGCCAATGGCGGCATTCGCAACTGGCAGGCCGGTCCGCCCAAGAGCAGTCTCCTCTATATGCAGGATCGCACGCTCAAATGGTACAAGGTGACGATGAGCGGCCCGTGCATCCAGACGCGCGCCGGCCCGGTCACGGTCGTCTACACTACCGATAATATCGGCACCTTCGACCGCTTCTCACGGCTGACGTTCCCCGATTTCGGCAATCAGGCCTGCGGCGTGAAGAGCATCACGACGAGCGCACCGCCGCCCGGCCAACCCGGTGCGCCCAAGCCGGAGCAGTGATCGCCGCGCTTGGGTTCGCGCGCGCCCGCGGCTAAGGCGCGGCCATGCATGGCTGGATCATCCTCGACAAGCCTGTCGGCCTAGGCTCGACCCAGTCCGTCTCCGCGGTCAAGCGCGCGTTGCGTGAGGGTGGCTACCCCAGGCGCAAGGTCGGCCATGGCGGCACGCTCGATCCGCTGGCGTCGGGGGTGCTGCCGATCGCGATCGGCGAGGCGACCAAGCTCGCCGGGCGGATGCTCGACAGCGACAAGAGTTACGCGTTTACGATCAAGTTCGGCGAAGAGACGGACTCGCTCGACGCTGAGGGCGCGGTGATCGCCTCCAGCGCCGCGCGGCCGACGATCGAGGAGATCGAGACGGTGCTGCCGCGCTTCACCGGCACGATCGAGCAAGTGCCGCCGGCCTTTTCCGCGCTCAAGATCGACGGCAAGCGTGCTTACGATCTGGCGCGCGCCGGTGAAGAGGTGCGGTTGGCGACCAGGGAGGTGACGGTACATTCGCTGAAGATCCTCCCCGAGCTTGTCTCGGGGAGGGGGACCATCGGCACAGCCGATGGTGGAGGGGTGCGCGGCGGCGAAGCCGGCGCGCGGACGCGCGCCGCCCCTCCACCATTCGCTAACGCGAACGGCCCCCCTCCCCGTTCCGGGGAGGATCAGGTCACCCTCGTCGCCCACGTCTCGAAGGGCACCTACATTCGCAGCCTCGCGCGCGACATCGCGCACGCACTCGGCACCGTCGGGCACGTCACGATGCTGCGCCGCCTCAAGGCCGGGCCGTTCACGCTCGATTCGGCGATTTCACTGGACAAATTGGCGGAAAGCGCTAAGGCCCGCGCCCTTGAAGACGTATCTCTGCCGTTGAGCACGGCGCTGGACGACATCCCGGCTCTCGCGCTCACCCCCGATCAGGCAGGGCTGCTCCGTCAGGGGCGGGTCTTGGTCGGGACCGCCGTTGACGATGGCCAATACTTTGCGACCGAAGGCGAAACGCCTGTCGCATTGGTCGAGGTTCTGAACCGAGAGGTTCGCGTCGTTCGCGGCTTCAACCTTACGCCCGATGTCGAAGGAAAATGAATGTCGATCACGCAGGAGCGCAAGGACGCGCTCGTCAAGGAACATGGCCGCGCCAAGGGTGACACCGGCTCAACCGAAGTGCAGGTCGCGATCCTCACCGAGCGCATCCGCAACCTCACCGAGCATTTCAAGACCCACGCGAAGGACAACCACTCGCGCCGCGGCCTCTTGATGCTCGTCAACAAGCGGCGGTCGCTGCTGGACTATCTCCGTCACAAGGACGGCCAGCGCTACCTCGACCTCATCGCGAAGCTCGGGCTTCGGAAATAACCAGGAGCGGCGCCTACGGGCGCCGTTTCGCTATCCGGGAACGAGGCAATTCGGCTTCGTTTTCGGTCAAATCCCTCCCCGTTCGCCCTGAGCTTGTCGAAGGGCTGCACTTCTTCCCAAGAAAGAAGAACGGGGCTTCGACAGGCTCAGCCCGAACGGGTGAGAGGGAAACGCAAGAGCCGGGAATGGCTCGAATAGGCCCCGGGCGCATAGGGCGTCCGGTGTAAAGGAAACCAAATGTTCGATACGAAGACTGTAAGCATCGAGTGGGGCGGCAAGACCCTCACGCTCGAAACGGGCCGCGTTGCCCGCCAGGCCGACGGCGCGGTGCTCGCGACGCTCGGCGAAACCGTCGTGCTGTGCGCCGTCACGGCCGCCAAGTCGGTGAAGGAAGGGCAGGATTTCTTCCCGCTCACCGTCCATTATCAGGAAAAATTCTCGTCGGCCGGGCGCATCCCGGGCGGCTTCTTCAAGCGCGAGCGCGGCGCGACCGAGAAGGAGACGCTGACCAGCCGTCTCATCGACCGCCCCGTCCGCCCGCTTTTCCCCGAAGGCTTCTACAACGAGATCAACGTCATCGCCCAGGTGATGAGCTATGACGGCGAGAACGAGCCCGACATCCTGGCGATGATCGCCGCGTCGGCCGCGCTCACCATCTCGGGCGTGCCCTTCATGGGCCCGATCGGCGCCGCGCGCGTCGGCTATGTTGATGGCGAGTACGTGCTCAACCCGACGCTCGACCAGGCGAAGACGGGCGATCTCGACCTCGTCGTCGCCGGCACGTCGAACGCAGTGATGATGGTCGAATCCGAGGCCGCCGAGCTGTCCGAAGAGACGATGCTGGGCGCCGTGATGTTCGCGCATCGCGCGTGCCAGCCGGTGATCGACGCGATCATCGACCTCGCCGAGCAGGCCGCCAAGGAACCGTGGGAGCTCGCGCCCAAGGCCGATCAGTCGGCAATGAAGAAGACGCTCGAAAAGCTCGTCGGCAAGGACATCGCCGCCGCCTACAAGCTGACCAACAAGTCGCAGCGCTCGGACGCGCTCAACGCGGCGCGCGCCAAGGCGAAGCTCGCCTTCGCCGAGGAGACGCCGCAGGACCAGATGGTCGCGATCAAGCTCGTCAAGAAACTCGAAGCCGAAATCGTCCGCGGCGCGATCCTCAAGGACGGCAGCCGCATCGACGGCCGCAACACCAAGCAGATCCGCCCGATCGAGGCGATGGTCCACTTCCTGCCGCGCACCCACGGCTCGGCGCTGTTCACCCGCGGCGAGACGCAGGCGATCTGCACCACCACGCTCGGCACCAAGGACAGCGAGCAGATGATCGACGGGCTGACCGGCCTGTCGTACGAGCGCTTCATGCTCCACTACAACTTCCCGCCCTATTCGGTCGGTGAAGTGGGCCGCTTCGGCGCGCCGGGGCGTCGCGAGATCGGCCACGGCAAGCTCGCCTGGCGCGCGCTGCACCGCGTGCTGCCGACCGCGGAGGAGTTCCCGTACACGATCCGCGTTCTCTCCGACATCACCGAGTCCAACGGATCGTCGTCGATGGCGACGGTGTGCGGCGGTTCGCTGTCGATGATGGACGCGGGCGTGCCGTTGAAGCGCCCCGTCTCGGGCATCGCGATGGGCCTGATCCTCGAAGGCAAGGACTTTGCGGTCCTCAGCGACATCCTGGGCGACGAGGATCACCTCGGCGACATGGACTTCAAGGTCGCGGGCACCAGCCAGGGCGTCACCTCGCTCCAGATGGACATCAAGATCGCCGGCATCACCGAGGAGATCATGAAGGTCGCACTGGCGCAGGCCAAGGAAGGCCGCGCGCACATCCTCGGCGAGATGGCCAAGGCGCTCGACCACACGCGTGAAGAGCTCTCGGCGCACGCGCCGCGGATCGAGACGATGCAGATCGACAAGTCGAAGATCCGCGACGTCATCGGCACCGGCGGCAAGGTGATCCGCGAGATCGTCGCGACCACCGGCGCCAAGGTCGATATCGACGACGAGGGCGTCATCAAGATCAGCTCGTCGGACCTTTCGCAGATCGAGGCCGCACGCAAGTGGATCGAGGGCATCGTCGAAGAGGCCGAGGTCGGCAAGATCTACACCGGCAAGGTCGTCAACATCGTCGATTTCGGCGCGTTCGTGAACTTCATGGGCGGCAAGGACGGCCTCGTCCACGTCTCCGAGATGAAGAACGAGCGGGTCGAAAAGCCCACCGACGTCGTCTCCGAAGGCCAGGAAGTGAAGGTCAAGGTGCTCGAGATCGATCCGCGCGGCAAGGTCCGCCTGTCGATGCGCGTCGTCGATCAGGAGACCGGCGAAGAGCTCGAGGACACCCGCCCCCCGCGCGAACCGCGCGGTGATCGCGGCGACCGCGGCCCGCGTGGTGATCGCGGCGGCCGTGGCGGTGACCGCGGCGACCGTGGTCCGCGTCGCGATCGCGGCCCCCGCCGTGACGACGACCGCGGCCCGCGCCGCGAGCGCGGCGAGCGCAAGGAAGGCGGCAAGGATGAGGGCGATGCGCCCGAGTTCGCGCCGGCCTTCCTGACCGGCGACCGCGACTGAGCGATCAGGTCAACCTGAGCGAGAAAGGGGCTCGGCGAGCGATCGCCGGGCCCTTTTTCTCGGATTTGATCGTACCCTGCCGTCTCCGCGTATGCGGTGCCGGCTTCAGGGAGCTTTCACACCGCCGTCGGCAGCGGGCCCTCGTCCAGCTCGCGCAGGTCGCGGCCCAGCGTCTCGCGGCCGAAGATCGCGACCAGCACCAGCGCCGCGAGCGTCGGCACGACGATGAACGCCGCCACCAGAATCATCGCCGGCACCAGCGCGGTGATCGCGAGCGCCTGGGCGATCAGCCCGCCCGTCTTGGTGCAGGCCGCCACCCAGCCGGTCGCCCGGCCGCGCACGCGCAAGGGGAAGCTTTCCGCGGTATAGGGCAGCAGGATCGCGATGATGCCGTTCGATCCGACGATCAGCAGCGCCACCGGCAGCACCGGGCTGCCCCCGCCGTTCAGTTCGAGCCACATCACCCCGAACAGACCGCCGATCGTGACCAACAGCGTCGCGACCAGCGACCATTTGGTGCTCCACCGGCTGTAGATCAGCGCGGCGAGGAACACCGTGGGAAGCGACAGCAGCGCCGATTCGGCAAGCAGCCGGCTGGCGGCGCCCACCGAATAGCCCTTCGCGACCAGATCGGCGGGCAGCCAGAGCAGCAGCCCGAAGCTGATGAACCCCCACGAAAGCCCGCCCAGGCTGAGCGCGGTCAACTTGCCGAACAAATGCCTGCCGGTGAGCGGCAGATGACGCGCGACCGTTTCGTCGCAGAGTTCATGCACGGGCTCGATCCGGCGCGCGACCGCACCGAAGCGGCGCATCACCGTCTTCGCCTCGTGTTCGCGCCCGCGTGCGATCAGGAACTTGGCCGATTCGGGAATGAACCCGCCGAGCAACACGAGCAGCAGCCCGGTCGGCAGGTTGATCAGCCACAGCACGCGCCAGCCGAAGATCGGCTGGAGCAGCGCGGAGGCGCCGCTCGCCGCGAAATAGCCGCCGAGCGCACCCAGACCGCCGACCAGCACCAGGCTCCAGCCGCGGTGGCGGCTCGGCATCATCTCGGCGAGCAACGCATAGGTGACAGGCAGCATTCCGCCCGCGGCCGCGCCCATCATGAAGCACATGGCGATGTTCCAGGCGAGGCTGGGCATCGCGCCGCAGATCGCGGTGCCGACGAACATCACGGCGGAAAGCAGGATCGAGGCCTTGCGCCCGTAGATGTCGGCGACGATGCCCCACACCACCGATCCGACGACGGTGCCGAGCAGCGCGAAGAAGGGCACGAGGGACGCTGCCTCTCGCGAGACGCCGTATTCGTCGGTCATGCCCGGTACGACGAAGCCCAGCGCGGCGGGCTTCATCACGTCGACGACGAGCGCGATCACCAGCACCGCCATCAGCTTCCAATGCGGCGCGCCCAGCGCGGCATCCTCCGGCGCGGAGATCGTGATCGTGGCAGCCGCGTCGCGCCGGGCCGAAAGGTCGCGCGGCAGCAGGCCGTAGGCCGCGACGGCAACGCCCCCGACGATCAGGAACATGCCGAAGATCATGCCGGGGTCCATCGGCATGCCGGCCATGCGGTAGCCCATCGATCGCGACATCAGGAACATCGGCAGGTGAAGGACCACGCCGGCCGTCACCGCGACGCAGCCCAGCACGAACGCCCAGAGCGCCTGACGATCGGACAACGTGCTGCGCAGGCCTGCGGTCATCGAATCCCCCTTCCGGCACGGCTTATAGCTCGCGAAAGCGATAACGCTATCACCCCTGCGCCGGGCCGCAGTCCTACAGGCGGGTTTCCGGTTATGATGCCGGCGTTCTTTCTCGACCGGCCGTCGACTTGGTCAACTTCGCGCGTGGGGAGAATGCCCTCAAACCCGCGGTAAAGTGGGAGTCCAGGTGCAGGAAAGTTGACTCTGTCGGGGAAGGTCCAGGGGGTTCTGTTGCCCGGCCCCCCTGGCGGCCGCTGGAATCCGCTTCTGTTGCCCGGTGCGGTCCGACCGCGCTATTTTGGTATAATGTCAGGCCGTTAGGCCATCAATTACGCCGCAATCGCGAGTGCTTCATTGTCATTGGCACTTGTGTAATGGGCCGTTGCGGTGGTCCCATTCCGAGCGAAAACAGCGCTTTTCAACACACGTCGATCCTGGTTCGGCCCCGTCAGCTGACCTCTCGCGTGCAAGAGGGGCCACCTGGTGGAGCCGCCGGGTACTGCCCCCGGGTCCGCTGCGCCTATTGAACGCCGCAGTTTATCGCCATAGCCGGCACGAAGCCGGCAAACCCAATATAAGCACGCGGATCGCAAAGAAAAGGTGTCGATGGCGCGTGCGACGCCCTCGAAGCGCCATAATGCAGGTGCATGGCCGTATCCATGTTGACGCAGCGTTCCCGTTACGCGCTTCGCGCGATGCTCTATCTCGCCGATGCCCCCGCCGGCGCTCCCCCCATTCCGATGAACCGGATCGCCCTGCACGCCAACGTTCCGCGCAAGTTCCTTGAGCTCATCCTGGCCGATCTGCGCGAGGCGGGGTTCCTGCTCAGCTACCGCGGCAAGACGGGCGGCTATCGCCTGTCGAAGCCGACGCACCTGATCTCGCTGGGCGACGTCATCCGCGTGATCGAAGGGCCGCTCGCGCTCGTCCCCTGCGTCAGCCGCACCGCCTACAAGCGCTGCGCCGACTGCAAGGACGAGGCGACCTGCGCGATCCGCCACGCGATGATGCGCGTGCGCGACGAAACCGCGCGTATCCTCGACGGCACCAGCCTTGCGGACGCCACCGCCGAGGATCTGGCGGCGGCCTGATCGCCGCCGCCGACCGTCATCATTTCGCCCCGCGCTGCGCCTTCAGCTCGTCGCGAATCTCGCGCAGGAGCACCACATCCGCCGGATCGGCCGCGGGCGCCTCATCCTTCGCGAACCGTGCCATCGCCTTGTTGGCGTAGCGCACCAGCAGGAAGATGATGAAGGCGAGAATCAGGAAGTTGATCGTCACCGTGATGAACTCGCCGTAACCGAGCAGCGGCACGCCGGCTTCCTTGAGCGCCGCGTAATTGGTGGGCGAGCCGGTATAGGTTTCGGGGATCGGCCCCAGCCGGATGAAGTAGCTCGAAAAGTCGAACCCGCCGAACAGCCAGCCGACCACCGGCATGATGACATCGTCGGTCAGCGACTTGGTGATTGTCGCGAATGCACCGCCGATGATCACCGCGATCGCCAGGTCGAGCACGTTGCCGCGCATCACGAACGCTTTGAATTCGCTCAACATCCCTGAAATCTCCCTTATCCTTGTCCGATTTCGGTTTCGCCTTGTAGCGCGCTTGCCCTACAATGGAAAAGCAAGGGACTGGAGGGAGACAGTGATGAAATACCGTGCCCCGATCGTGCTCGCCGCCGCGATGACCGTCAGCGCCTGCGGGATCAATTCGGTCCCGACCGCCGAGGAGAACGTCAATGCGCGCTGGGCCGACGTCCAGGCCGATTACCAGCGCCGCGCCAACCTGATCCCCAACCTCGTCAACACGGTGAAGGCCTCGGTCGCCGCCGAGGACAAGATTCTGACCGACGTCGTCAACGCCCGTGCCAAGGCGACCGCGATCCAGGTCAATGCCGAGGATCTCTCCGATCCCGCCAAGATGCAGCAATTCGCCGCCGCACAGGGCCAGCTCAACGGCTCGCTCAGCCGCCTGCTCGCGACCGTGGAGGCCTATCCCGAGGTCAAGAGCCAGGCCAATTTCACCACGCTGATGAGCCAGCTCGAAGGCACCGAGAACCGCATCACGATCGCGATCCGCGACTACAATCAGGCGGTGCAGGACTATAACACGCGCATCCGCACCTTCCCCGACGCGATCGGCGCCAAAATCTTCTACGGCGCGAAGGCCAAGGTGCCCTATCAGGCGACGACGCCCGGCGCCGAGAATGCGCCGACGGTCGATTTCGGGAACATGAGCTGATCGCAAAGGCAGCCCTCTTCCTGATCGTCTGCATCGCATCGTCCGGATGCGACGGCCGTGCTGCGCAAGCGTCGTCGGACGCCGCGCCGTCTTATCCGTTTCCGGCGCTCACTGGGCGCGTTGTTGATGCCGCCGATCTTCTGCCGCCCGCGCAAGAAGCCAAGTTGGCCGATCGGCTGAAGGCCGTCGAGGATCGCAGCAAGCATCAGTTCGTCGTCGTGACCGTGTCGTCTCTCGGCGGACATACCATCGAGGATTACGGCCTGCATCTCGGCCGGACCTGGGGCATCGGCCGCAAGGACCATGATGACGGCGTGCTCCTGATTGTCGCGCCCAACGAACGCAAGGTGCGGATCGAGGTCGGCTACGGTCTCGAAAGGGCACTGACCGACGACGAGGCGGCCAACATCATCGACGACGACATCCTTCCCGCTTTCCGCAAGGGAACCATGCCCGAAGGCATCCAGGCGGGGGCATCGGGCATCATCCGCGAAATCGCGCCGGAGAATATGGCATCATGAAGTGGCTGCACCTCGTCCTGCTCGGCGTCTTGTTGTCCTGTACCAGCGCCTTCGCCGGCGCCCAGACCTTCCCCAAGCTCACGGGCCGCGTGGTCGATGCGGCGAACCTGTTGAGCCCCGCCGAGGAAACGCAGCTCACGCAATTGTCGGAGCAGATCGAGCAGGCGTCGTCGCGGCAGTTCGTGGTGGCGACGGTGCCCGATCTGCAAGGCTATCCGATCGAGGATTACGGCTACAAGCTCGGCCGCGACTGGCAGATCGGGCAGGAAGGCGCGAACAACGGCATCATCCTGCTGGTCGCCCCCAACGAGCGCAAGGTGCGGATCGAGGTCGGCTATGGGCTCGAGCCGATCATGACCGACGCGCTGGCGAGCGTGATCATCAACCAGACGATCCTCCCCAAATTCCGCGACGGCGACATGCCCGGCGGCATCCTCGCCGGCGCCGGCGCGATCGGCGAACAGATGAAGCTGCCGCTCGAAGCCGCCGAGCAGCGCGCGCAGAAGGTGGTGAGCGAGCACGAGGGCAGCGACGACGGCGGCGGCATCTTCGTCGCGATCTTCTGGATGTGCATCCTGTTCTTCGTCATCTTCCCGATGATCTTCGGGCGTGCCCGCGGGCGGCGGCATCGCAGCGGGCTCGGTTCGGTCTGGCTTTGGGGGCCCATGCTCAGCGGATTGAGCAGCGGTAGTTCAAGCAGCGGATCGAGTTGGGGCGGTTTCTCGGGCGGTGGCGGCGGCTTTTCCGGCGGCGGTGGCTCGTTCGGAGGCGGCGGCGCCTCGGGGGGATGGTAATGCGCATCAACCGATTGACCGAAGCGGAGCACGCTCGCGTCACCGAGGCGGTCCGCGCGGCCGAGCACGGCACCGACGGCGAGATCGTGACGATCGTCACCGCGCGGTCGGACGCCTACCACGATGTCGCGCTGCATTACGCGATCGGCGCGATGCTGCTCGTCGTCGCGCTGGCGGCGCTGTTTCCAGCTGCGCTGGAAGCCAAGATCGCCTGGTTCTCGGGCGGCTGGGCGGGCGAGCCCCAACTCGGCCGCAGCTTCTTTGCGCTGATGCTGATCGAGGCGATCGTGTTCCTGATCGTCCGCTATACGCTCGCCTGGGCACCGCTCCGGATGGCGCTCACCCCCGGGGCGACGCGCTCACGGCGGGTGCGGCGGCGCGCGGTCGAGTATTTCAAGGTGGGCGCCGAGCGACGGACGGCGGCGCGCGTCGGCATCCTGCTCTATCTCTCGCTCGACGAGCATCGCGCCGAGATCGTCGCCGATGAAGCGATCCACGGCAAGGTGCCGGCCGAACGCTGGGGCGACGCGATGGCGGCGCTCGTCGACGAGGTCCGCGCCGGGCGCCCTGGCGAGGGCATGGCGGCAGCGGTGGGGCACGTCGGCGCGATCCTCGCCGAGACCTTCCCCAAGTCCGAAACCGACACCAACGAGCTTCCGGATCGGCTGATCGAATTGTGAGCGACGACGCCGTAGAAACGGTCTGGCAGGGCGAATTCATCGCCGCCAAGCGCCAGGGCAAATGGGAATATGCCGCTCGCGTCGGCGGCATCGAAGCGGCGGTGATCCTCGCGATCGACGACAGCGACGTGATCCTGGTCGAGCAATATCGCGTGCCGCTCGGCCGGACCTGCCTCGAGCTGCCCGCCGGGCTGGTGGGCGACGAGACCGCCGGCGAAGCCCCCGAGATGTCGGCCGCCCGCGAGCTGGAGGAAGAGACCGGCTATCGGGCGGATCGGATCGAGAATCTCGGCTTCTTCTACGCCTCGCCGGGGATGGTCTCGGAAGGCTTCACCCTGGTGCGCGCGCACGGGCTGACGAAAGTCGGCCCGGGCGGCGGCGACGGCGACGAGCAGATCGTCGTCCACCGCGTACCGCTGGCGGACATCGCCGATTTCGTCGCCGCGAAGCGCGCCGCGGGCGTGGCGATCGACGTCAAGCTGCTGTTGCTGCTGGCGCCGTCGATCCTGACATAGCCGCGACGCCGGCGTCGCAGGCAGGGGTCTGCCTCTGGTCATAGTGCCGATCGCGAAAGACATGGACCCCAGCCTACGCTGGGGTGACGAATGATCTGGCTGGGATGACCGGGCTATTCTCTCAGCGTTCTCCGCGCCTCTGCGCGAATTTTGAAGAGCGGTCGCGCGGCGGTGGAATCGTCAGCGGAAATTGTCGGCATAGGCCTGGAGCTTGAGCTTCTTCGCGGGCGCCGGGATCACCGTGAAGGCCAGGCCTTCGCGCTCGGCATAGGCCTTGGCCGCTTCCATGCTCGGGAAGTTGAGACGCACCTGCTCGCGTGTGTCGCCCGAGCCCGCCCAGCCGGTGAGCGGATCGGCGCGCTTGGCCTCGCCGGGCGCGAATTCCACCACCCAGCGATCGGTGCGGAACTTGCCCGATTGCATCGCATTCTTGGGTCGCTGGTAAATCCTGACGCTCGGCATAGGGGCTCCTTGTTGGCTGGTCGGCACCGGCCCGCTCCCCCACCCGGCCACCCAACGGCAGTATCTTATGGGTGGCCGGGTGGGGGAGCGGGCCGGTGCCGCGACCACAATTAGCGCGCTTTTCCGGCGCGCGCATCCGCCTTTTTGGTGCGCAGCGTCGCCGGGGCGCCCGCGGGGTCGTCGGGCCAGGGATGCTTCGGATAGCGACCGCGCATCTCCCTCGCGACCGCCGCCCAGCTTCCCGCCCAGAAACCGGGTAGATCGCGCGTCGTCTGGATCGGGCGACCCGCAGGAGAGGTGAGGCTGAGCACCAGCGGCACGCGGCCGCCGCCGACGACAGGATGGGTCGCGAGCCCGAACAGCGCCTGCACGCGCAGCTCCACGCGCGGCCCGCCCTCGACGGCATAGTCGATCGCATGGCTGCTGCCCGCGGGCGTCTCGAACCGCGCGGGCGCGAGGCGGTCGATCGCCTGCATCGCCTCCCAGCCGATGATGCCGCGCAACGCGTCGCCGAGCGCGCCGGCATCGATCTGGTCGAGCCGGCGCTTGCCCGCGAGCAGCGGCGCAAGCCACTGATCGGCGCGATCGAGCAGCGCGGCACCGTCGAGCGCAAGATCGGCGCCGCCATGATCGGCCGCGAAGTGCGCGCGCTCGCGCAGCGCCAGCGCACCCTCGCTCCACGGCAGCCGGTCGAGCCCGTGCGTGCGGACGCCCTCCAACAGCGCCGCGGCGATTGTGTCCGGATCGGCATCGGCATCGGGCCCGCTCGCGAGGCGGATCGCGCCGAGCCGCCGCTCACGCAGCGCCTTCACGCCGCCGGTCGCGGGGTCGAAGGCAACGCTGCGGCGGGTTTCGATCCGATCGCCGAACAGCGCCTCGATCGTCGCGGCATCGATCGGCGCAGCCGAGAGGATGCGTGCGCCGGCGGCCATCCCCTGCGTCTCGGCGACCGCGAGCCAGTCGTGGCGCGCGAGCGACGAGGCGGGATCGAGGCGGAAGCCCCGACCGCCGACCGAGGCCCAGGCCTCGCCGGAGGAGTCGCGGCAGCGTGCGATCCGATCGGGGAAAGCGAGGGCGACGCAGGTGGCGACACTATCTCCCCTCCCGCCTGCGAGTTTCAGGTCGGTCATGCCCCCGGCATGACCTGAACGATGCGGGGCATCGTTCACCTGGAACTGGGTTGGGGGAGGGCTTGTCATAAGCGCCTGTCCTTCCGGAACACGCCCTCCCCTAGCCCCTCCCGCAAGCGGGAGGGGGATTAATCTCTGCCACCGCTTCGCCAATCCTCGCGCCGCCTCTGCCCGCTTGCCCTTCTCCGTGCGCCAGCGGCGCAGGCGGGTGTCGAGATCGGGATCGTTGCCGCCGAGACCGCGCTCGCCGAGCAGCACCGCGACCTCGGCGGCGGTGCGCGCGAACCCGAGATCGCTCGCCGCGACGAGCATGTGCCCGAGCCGGGGCGACAGCGGCAGCGCGGCGATCGCGCGGCCGTGCGCGGTGGGGCGACCGTCGACATCGAGCGCACCCAGCGTCGCGAGCCGCGCGCGCGCCTCGGCGATCGCGGCCTCGGGCGGCGGATCGATCCACTTGAGCTCGCGCGGGTCGGCGACGCCCCAGAGCGCACAATCGAGCGTGAGCGCCGACAGGTCGGCTTCGAGGATTTCCGGTGGGTCGAAGCGTGGCAGCCCGGCGGTCGCGGCTTCCTCCCACAATCTATACGCCACGCCCGGCCCCTGCCGCGCGGCGCGGCCTGCGCGTTGCGTCACCGCCGCCTGGCTGGCGCGCTCGGTGACGAGCCGCGTCATCCCCGCCGCGCGATCGTAGCGCGGGCGCCGCGCCAGCCCCGAATCGACGACGATGCAGATGCCGTCGAGCGTGAGGCTGGTCTCGGCGATCGAGGTGGCGAGCACGACCTTGCGGTTGCCCGGATCGGGCGCGATCGCGGCGCGCTGGGCGGCGGGATCGAGGCTGCCGTGGAGCTTGTGGAGCGTGACGCCCGGCCCCAATCCGTCGAGCCGGTCGGCGGTGCGTTCGATCTCGGCGACGCCGGGCAGGAAGGCGAGCACCCCGCCCTCCCTCTCGGCCAGCGCGGTGCGGACGGCGGCGGCGACCGCCTCCTCGATCCGCGCCTCGGCACGACGCCCGAGATAGCGCAGATCGAGCGGGTACGAACGCCCCTCGCTTTCGATCACCGGACAATCGCCCATCAAGGCGGCGAAGCGCGCGCCGTCGAGCGTCGCCGACATCGCGACGAGCCGCAGATCGGGCCGGAGCGCGCCTTGCGCGTCGAGCGCGAGCGCGAGCCCGAAATCGCTGTCGAGGCTGCGCTCGTGGACCTCGTCGAACAGCACCGCCGAAACGCCCGCCAGTTCGGGATCGGCCTGGATGCGGTTGACGAAGATGCCCTCGGTGACGACCGTCACGCGCGTTCGGGCCGAGCGCTTGCTATCCATTCGCGTGGCATAGCCGAAGGTCTCGCCGGGGCGCTCGCCCGCCTGCGCGGCCATCCGCTCGGCCGCGGCGCGCGCGGCGAGGCGGCGCGGGCTGAGGAGCAGGATCTCGCCGCCGCACCAATTCTCTTCGAGCAAGGCGGGCGCCACCGCGGTCGTCTTGCCCGCGCCCGGCGGCGCCACCAACACGGCGTTCGCGCCCGCGCGCAAGGTCGCGAGCAGATCGGGCAGGACGGCGTGGATGGGCAGCATGATCACGGGTGAAGCCGACTGAATTGACGGTTGCGAAGGTGGGAGCTTGTAGAACAGCATCTTCTCTCCGTCATGCCGGACTTGTTCCGGCATCCACTCCTCCACATGCACGCCATCGCGAATGGAAGAGTGGACCCCGGAACAAGTCCGGGGTGACGGACGGCGTGACACATGTGTTCCCCTTCGCCGCATTCCGGTTTAGCGCTGCGCCATGTCCACGCTCCCCGCCACCGACGAAGAGGCCGCCGTCGAGCTCGAACGGCTCGCGGCCGAGATCGCGCGCCACAACCGGCTCTACCACACCGAAGACGCGCCCGAGATTTCGGACGCCGATTACGACGCACTGATGCGCCGCAACAGCGCCATCGAAGCGGCGTTCCCGCACCTGATCCGCGCCGATTCGCCCGGCCGACAGGTCGGCGCGGCGCCGGCGGGGCATCTCGCCAAGGTGGCGCACGCGCGGCCGATGATGAGCCTCGACAACGCCTTTGCGGACGAGGAGGTCGCCGAGTTCGTCGCCCGCGTGCGGCGGTTCCTGCGGCTCGGTGACGACGAGGTGGTCGCGCTGACCGCCGAGCCCAAGATCGACGGGCTGTCCTGCTCGCTGCGCTACGAACAGCGGCGGCTGGTGCAGGCGCTGACGCGCGGCGACGGGCAGGTGGGCGAGGATGTGACCGCCAACGTGCGCACCATTTCCGACATTCCGCAGACGCTCCCCGCGGGCGCGCCCGATCTCTTCGAGGTGCGCGGCGAGGTCTATATGGAGAAGGCGGCGTTCACGGCCCTGAACGCGCGGCTGCTCGCCGAGGCGGAGGACGCGGGGAAGGCGCGGCAGTTCGCCAACCCGCGCAACGCCGCCGCCGGATCGCTGCGCCAGAAGGACGCCGCCGTCACCGCCGCGCGCCCGCTGCGTTTCCTGACGCACGGCTGGGGTGAGGCGAGCAACGTGCCGGGAACCACGCAAATGCAGGTGATCGAGGCGATCCGCGGCTGGGGCTTTCCCGTCGCCGAGGCGCTGCGGCGCGTGGAAAGCGTGGCCGATGCGCTCGCCGTCTATCGCACGATCGAGGCGGAGCGCGCCGACCTGCCGTTCGACATCGACGGCGTCGTCTACAAGGTCGACCGGCTCGACTGGCAGGCGCGGCTGGGCGCGGTGGGCCGCGCGCCGCGCTGGGCGATCGCGCACAAATTCCCGGCCGAGCGCGCGCAGACGACGTTGGAACGCATCGACATCCAGGTCGGCCGCACCGGCAAGCTGACGCCGGTGGCGCGGCTGGAGGCCGTCACCGTCGGCGGCGTCGTCGTCACCAACGCGACGCTCCACAATGCCGACGAGATCGCGCGGCTGGGCGTGCGGCCGGGCGATCGCGTGCTCATCCAGCGCGCGGGCGACGTCATCCCGCAGATCGTCGAGAATTTGACGCGCGACGAGAAGCGCGCGCCCTGGAGCTTCCCAACCCACTGCCCCGAATGCAATTCGGACGCGGTCGCCGAGGAAGGCGAGGTCGATATCCGCTGCACCGGCGGGCTGATCTGCCCGGCGCAGCGCGTCGAGCGGCTGCGCCACTTCGTCAGCCGCGGGGCGATGGACATCGAGGGGCTGGGCCTCAAGCAGATCGAGGATTTCTTCCGCGACGGCCTGATCCACACGCCCGCCGACATCTTCCGGCTGACCGAGGCCGAGCTCTTGCCGCGCAAGAAGGACGGCAAGGTGTGGGCGGCCAATTTGCTCGCCGCGATCGAGGCCAAGCGCGCGCCCGATCCGGTGCGCTTCCTGTTCGGGCTGGGCATCCGTCACGTCGGCGCGATCACCGCGCGTGATCTGCTCAAGGCCTTCGGCACCGTCGAGGCGATCGCCGACGTCGCCACCCGCGCCGCCGCCGAGCCCGAGGCGCGCGCCGAGATCGAGGCGGTCGAGGGCGTCGGCCCGGTGGTCGCCGAGGCGCTGGTCGATTTCTTCGCCGAGGAGCACAACCGCGCGGCATGGGACGATCTGCTCTCGGTCGTGCAACCGCAGCCCTTCGTCCAGGAAATCCGCGAGTCGGAGGTGTCGGGCAAGACCGTCGTCTTCACCGGCAGCCTCGAGACGCTGAGTCGCGACGAGGCGAAGGCGCAGGCCGAGGCGCTGGGCGCGCGTGTCTCCGGGTCGGTCTCCGCCAAGACCGATCTCGTGGTCGCGGGGCCGGGCGCCGGATCGAAGCTCAAGAAGGCCGCGGAGCTCGGGATTCGCGTGGTCGACGAGGCGGGCTGGGCGGAGATCGTCGCGGCCGCCGGGTGATGCTTTTTTGCAACGCAATATGACTCTGTGACGATCCGGGCCCAAGCTCGGTTGACTGTCACCCCAAGGAAATATTTGGGGAGCAGGGGCGCGATCGTGACGCCGGGCAATCAGAACCCGCCACTTTAGGACGACCCAGACATCCCAATCTCCTCGGGGGAATGACTCACATGCGTAATATCTTTCTCACCGGCGTGGCGGTTGCCGCGCTCGCGATTCCGGGCGCGGCCTATGCCCAGTCGACCGGATCGGTGGACTTCGAAAACGAGATCGTCGTCACCGGCGAGCGCGCCGGCGACGTCGGCGGCGTCGAGGTGCCGGAAACGACCAAGGCCAAGGCCGTGCTGACGCAGGAATTCATCAAGCGGCAGGTGCCGGGCCAGACGGTCGACGACATCATCAACATGCTCCCGGGCGTCAGCTTCCAGAACAACGACCCGTTCGGCTCGGCGGGCGGCACGCTCACCATCCGCGGCTTCGACAACAGCCGCATCTCGCAGACCTTCGACGGTATCCCGCTCAACGATTCGGGCAATTACGCACTTTATTCGAACCAGCAGCTCGATCCCGAGCTGATCGAGCAGGTCAACGTCAACCTGGGCTCGACCGACGTCGACAGCCCGACCGCCGCGGCCTCGGGCTCGACCGTCAACTACCGCACGCGCAATCCGTTCGACGAGTTCGGCGCGCGGCTGCAGGGCTCGGTCGGCGACTACAATTTCTTCCGTATCTTCGGCGTGGTCGATACCGGCGTGTTCACGCCCTGGGGCACCAAGGCGTTCTTCTCGGCCAGCCATGCCGAGAACGACAATGTCTTCAACGACCACGGCAAGATCGACAAGCAGCAGTACAACGCCAAGGTCTATCAGCCGATCGGCGACAATGGCGACTTCGTTTCGATCGCGGGCCATTACAACGAGAACCGCAACAACTTCTTCGGCTCGGTCGCGCTGCGCAACGACCGCGACGTGCCCTCGGGCTTCCCGCAGACCAAGGATGAGCGCTTCTACGAACTCGGCCGCTGCCAGACCGACACGCCCGAAGCGGGCGTCGTCGACGAGCCCAATGATTGCGGCACCGCCTTCGACTACCGCTTCAATCCGTCGAACACGGGCAACATCCGCGTCAATTCGCGCTTCACGCTGGCCGACGGCCTCGTCCTGACGGTCGATCCGAGCTACCAGTACGTCAAGGCGAACGGCGGCGGCACCACCACCGGCTTTGAATATGCGCGTGATGTCGGCGGTACGCCGCTGTTCGGCTACATCGGCGGCAAGCCCTATACCGGCGTCGATCTCAACGGCGACGGCGACATGCTCGACGCGGTCACGATCCTCCAGCCGAGCCAGACGCAGACGCACCGCTACGGGGTGATCGCTTCGCTGCGTTATGACCTGTCGGACACGCAGAGCGTGCGTGTCGCGTACAGCTACGATCGCGCGCGGCATCGCCAGACCGGCCGGATCGGCCTACTCCAGGCGAACGGCAATCCGTTCGACGTCTTCCCGATCAACGATCCGGTGATCGCGGCGGACGGCTTCGCGCCCAGCAAGCGTGACCGCCTGTCCTATGCGATCCTGCACCAGGTGTCGGGCGAGTATCGCGGCTCGTTCTTCGCCGACGCGCTGATGATCAACGCAGGCGTCCGTGCACCGTTCTTCAAGCGCGATCTCAACAATTACTGCTTCACCACCAGCGCGAGCGGGTTCGTCGACTGCTTCGGCCGCGACAACACCACAGCCAACACGGCCTATGCCACCGCAAATCCGGACGTGCAGGGCCCGCAGCAGCGCGTGCTCAAATACGACAAGGTGCTGCCGAACGTCGGCTTCACCTACAATTTCACGCCGGTGGTGAGCGTGTTCGCGAACTATTCGGAAGGGCTGCAGGTTCCGGGCACCGACAATCTGTACAACAGCTTCTTCTTCGCGCCGGGCGAGGATAGCGCGCACCCCAATCCCGAAACGACCGACAATTTCGATTTCGGCGTGCGCTATACGTCGAGCAAGGTGCAGGCGCAGCTCAGCGGCTGGTACACGATCTTCAACAACCGCCTGGCATCGGCCTATGACCCCGAAATCGACCGTACGGTCTATCGGAACCTGGGCCGGGTCGACAAATACGGCATCGACGGCAGCATCGCCTACACGCCGATTCCCGAGGTCCAGCTCTACGTCTTCGGATCGTACCTGAAGTCGAAGATCAAGGACGACGTGGTGCTGGGTACCGACGACGACGACAATCCGATCTACGCGTTCACTGCGGGCAAGCGTGAATCGGGAGCGCCGACCTACACGTTCGGCGGCCGCGTCACCGGCCACGTCGGTCCGCTCGAACTCGGCGTCCAGGCCAAGCGGACGGGCCCGCGCTACGTCAACGACCAGAACCTGCCGCTCACGATCGACGGCGTTCAGGTCTATGGTGCCAAGGCGCCCGCCTACACGCTGGTCGATCTCGACGCGCGGCTGCCGCTCGACTGGGCGGGTCTCAACGACAAGACCTTCCTCCAGCTCAACCTGAACAACGTGTTCGACGAGCTCTATGTCGGCGGTTTCGGTGGCGGGCTTACAGCGGACAGCGTTCCGTTCGTCCAGATCGGTTCGCCCCGCGCCTTCATCGCGACGCTCAACTTCCAGCTCTGATCGTCACGAAGCAGGAGAAACAAACCGCCCCCGGAGCGATCCGGGGGCGGTTTTTCTTTGGGCTCAGGCAGGCTTGAGCCCGAGCCAGCGGCGTGGCCCCGGCAGGCGGCGCAACAGCGTGCGCTCCACCAGCAGCATTGCGATCAGCGTCACGCCGAACAGCGGGAGCGCGAGGCCGATCAGCACGATGCCGCCCGCCAGCGCCCAGCCGAAGCGCGGGCGCGTCAGCGGCAGGGGCGCGCCGAGCAGGCCCGTCGGGCGGCGGCGCCACCACATCACCGCGCCCGAGACCGCGAGCAGCACCAGCAGCGCCGCCGTCAGCGTGCCGGCGATCTGGTTGGCGAGACCGAAATAGGCGCCCTCGTGGATCGCGATGCCGGTGCCGACCACGCGGTCGATCCAGTGGCGTTCGGCGAAATCCTTGCGCGCGAGCACCTTCCCTCGCGCGCCGTCCACCACCAATTGCGTGCGTAGCGGGCGGTTGGCGGCGTCCGACGTCACCGTCCAGCCCCGCGCGCCCATCTCCGGCGGCGCGATAAGCACCGGCGGAGCGAGATCGAGCGGCCGCACCGTGGCGATCACGCGCGCGAGCTCACCAGGTTTCGGCGCGGCGTGCGGCATCGTCATGCCCCGGTGCTCGGCATGCGGCCCCGGCATCGGATCGGCGGCCGGCATCGGCGCCTTGCCACCGATCGTCCAGTCGATCGGACCGTCGAGCGCGCCGGTCGCGACGCGAATTTCGTTGAAATAGCTGCCCCACGCCTTGGCCCAGGGCAGCCCCGTCACGATCAGGAAGCACGCGGCGAGCGATACCCAGATGCCGGTGACCGCGTGGAGATCGCGCCAGAAGGCGCGCCCGCCCCGCGTTAATCGCGGGTAGAGCACGCCCGCGAGCCCCCGCCGCCCGCGCGGCCACCACAGGTAAAGCCCCGTTAGCAGCATCACCAACGCCCAGCAGGCGGCGGTCTCGACGAAAAAGCTGCCGACCGCGCCCGCCAGCAGCTCGCCGTGGAGATGGAAGACCAGCCGCAGCGGCCGCTTCTCCTCGGGCACCACCTTGAGCACCGTGGCGGTCGCGGGGTTCACATAGGCGCGATATTCGACGCCCTGCTTGCCGACCAATGCCTGCACCGCCTGGTCGGGCGTCTCGGGCAACTGGTATTTGTGTAGCCGCGCCCCCGGCACCGCCCGCAGTGCCGCCGCCACCTGCGCATCCGGCGACACCGCCGGCGCGCCCGCGGCAACATGCGCATAGGGCCGGTCGAGCCACGCCTCGATCTGCGGGCGCCACGTGTAGATCGTGCCCGTCACCGCGAGCCAGATCACGAACGGGATGCAGAACAGCCCGGCATAGAAATGCCAGCGCCACACCGCGTTGTACCAGCGCGTGCCGGGGGCATGGACGCTCATAGCTCAACCCCGGCTTCGAGGAAGAAGGTGCGCTGCGGATAAGGGTGATAGACCCAGGCGCGATCGTCGGTGAGGTTGTTGACGCCCGCCGAAAGCCGCAAGGTCTCCGTCACGTCGAGATTGGCCCTGAGGTCGAGCGAGAACAGCTCCGACGTATAGCCGTAGGTGTCGCCGCGCAGCCGCCCGTCGAGATCGGTGTTGGGGCGGCTCGCATAACGCACGCCGATCACCCCCTGCACACGCGGCAGCACCCGCCAGCGCAGGTTGCCGCCCAGCCGCCAGCGCGGGATGCGCGGGAACTGGACGCCTTCGGACGCGGGATCGGCCGCGTTCTTCGCGGTGATCGCGTCGATCCACGCAGCGTTGGCGTCGAGATCGAGCCCCTCGACCGGCCAGTCGCGCGCCTCGGCGATCAACTCCGCCCCCCATTGCCGGGTCGCATCGATATTCTTGAAGCTCGAGGTCGAGACGCCGTTCTGGTTGAACCCGACGAAGCTGAAGATCGCGTCTTTCACCCGCTGATAGAAGACGCTGCCGGTCAGCGTGACGGCACCGAAACCGTGGCGCACTAGCAGGTTGGCGTCGCGGCTCTTTTCCGGCTTCAGGTTGGGATCGAAGCTGTCCTGGTTGAAGCTGCCGTCGCCGTCGAGCGATCCCTGGAACAGCTCGCCGACCGTGGGGAAACGGGTCGCGGTGGCGAGGCTCACCTCCGCCACCCAGTCGCCCGCGAAGGCGTGGCGCAGCGAGAGCTTGGGGCTGAACGCCGATTCGGCGCGGGTGGGGTAATGTTGGGTGGCGTATCCGGCCCCCACCCTTCCCGTCAGCCCGCCGTCAGAGGCGCGCCACCAATCCTGCCGCGCGCCGAGCGTCAACCGCGTGCCCGCGCCGAGATCGATCGCGTCCTCCACGAACACCCCGATCGTACGGGTGCGGCCGAAGGTGCGCGTGCGCAGGTCCGACCCGCTCGCCGCGCGCCAGTCGATGGTGTCGAACACGCTCTGGTCGGTCTCGTAGAGGGTTGAATTGAGGCCGAACGCCAGGTCGTGCGCCCCGAAGCGCCGCGTGGCGATAAGATCACCCGTAACCCACCCGGTCGGTCCCTGATCGGTCAGCTGCCCCGCGCCGTTGGTGATCCCGGCAAGATAGCCGTTCGACGATCGGCCGGTCTGGTCCGCGAAGCGCAGCGTCGACAGGTTGGCGCGCAATGTGAAGCCCGCGACCGGCGCTTCGAGCCGCAGCCCCGCCAGCCATTCGTCCTTGTCGTCCAGCCCGAGGCGGAAGGTCGAGGCCGGGTCGAGCCTCCAGCCATGCCCGCCGACACTGACCGCGCGCGCGGCGTCGCCGTAGAAGGGCTCGCCCGCCGCGTCGCGCAGATAGGGTTGCGGGTGGAGCGTCTTCTCCCGGTTCCACCAATAAGCGAACAGCGCCTCGGCGCGGATGTCGCCGCGATCGTAGCGCAATTGCGCGCGCGCCTGATCCTGCCGCGTCTCGACGGGCGAATAGGCCCCGGCGACCGGCGCGACGACGCCTTCGGTGCCGCTCACGGGCACGCCGCCGGGATCGACGACCGCGCCCGATACCGGCGTGCCCGCGTTCGGATCATCGTAGAGCGTCGGCGCATAGCCGAGCAGATAATATTGCTGCGGCTGGCCCGTATTTTCGAGCCGCCGCAGCGACACGCGCAGGCCCCAGGGGCTGCCCGCCGGCTTGAGCGCGAAGCCGGCCTCGGCCGAATAGCCGAGATAGGTGTCCCTGGTGCCGTATTGCGCGAACGGCTGCGCGAAGCCTTGCACCGTGGCGAAGGCCGAGGTCTCGGTCGGCGCGCGGGTGGTGATGTTGACGATGCCGCCCATCGAATTGCCCGGATAGCGCGCCGAATAGGGGCCGTAGACCACATCGACCTGCGCGACCTCGCTGGGCGAGACGATGCCCCAGGCGGGTGGGAAGCTGAACGAATTGCCGAGGAAATTGGAGACGACGAAGCCGTCGACCATCACCAGGCTGCGCGCCGATTGGGTCGAATGCGTGCCGCGAAAGCCCGGCACGGCGTTGTTGTCGCCGATGAAGCGCGTGCGCACGAAGAAATCGGGCGCGTATTTGATCAGATCCTCGGTGTTGGCGGCGTTGACGCCTGCGAACGCGTCGCCGCCGAGGCTGACCGACAGACCGCGCGGCTCGATCGAGATCGGCGCGTCCTTCTGGCCGACGACCAGGATGTCGTGGCCCGGATCGGGGGCGTCCTGCGCATGAACGGGTACCGCAGCGAGCGCCGACAGCAGAACGAGCGCGCACGGCGGCGCGCGGTGACGGGGTTCCATGAATGCTCCTCGCTGAACGGGATGCGGGCGCACGGCTGCGCGCCCGATCGGTCAGGCGAGGATCGGTGGTCCGGTCTGCGGCGGCGGGGGCGCGGCGAGCCCGCGGCCCACCGCCGCGATCGCGCGGACGATCGCCGCCGGTTGCGCCGCCACCGGCGCGATGAACGGCGCGGGCGCAAGATCGGGCAGCGCCGCGGCGAGACCGATCGCGGCGAAGGTGCAGGGATGGTCGCCCTGATCGTGCGGCGGCGCGCGATCGTGATGCATCCCCGGCATCGCCATCCGGGCGTGATCCATACCAGGCATCGTCGGCGCGGCCGCGAGCGGCCCGGTGCCGGTGCAGATGGTGATGCGCCACGCGCCCGCGGCGTCGGCGACGGGCATCCAGCCTTCGGGCATGCCCATGCGCACCAGCATCGCGCATGCGAACAGCATGACGAGCAGGTGACGCCGAAACGCCGTCAGGGGCCGTAACGCCTGCATCGCGCTGCCATGCCATTCCGGCGACGCTGCGACAACGGGGCAGATTGCCCCAGGCCGCGCGGGGAGGGCGATCAGCCAGGAAACGCCCGTTGCTCTAATCCTTCCCCTGGCGGGGGAGGATTAGAGCAACGGGCGTTTAATCTGACCCACCGCCGTTCGCCCTGAGCTTGTCGAAGGGCCGTTCTTCTTTTCCACGGCGGGAAAAGGACGGTGCTTCGACAAGCTCAGCATGAACGGTTCTGATTTAAGGCTCGTTGCTCTAAATCTGCTTTCCATCAATTCAGACAGCCGATCCCGATCTTGCCCACGGAAGCGGCAGTTCGCCGGTCGATCGGCCTCGCCTCTTCCCGAGGGCGACCGAGCCGCTATATGCAAGCGTTGCGATGCGCGCGCCCCGCCCCATCCTGCCCGAGTTGAAGCCCGGCGCGAAGCCGGGAATCTTCTCGCGGCCGTTCTTCGAGGACAAGAATCGCGCCTTCTGGATGCTCCAGGGCGCGGGCTGGACCGGCTATCTGCTGCTGCGCACCGTGGTGAGCATCTCCAACGGCTTCGACATCAAGATCATCGTCAACGCGGTGATCGAGGCGATCATCGGCTATTGCATCACGCTGCTGCTCTCGACGCTGTTCGGATTCTACCGCCGCCAGCTGCCGCAGATCACGGGAATCCTGGTCTCGCTGGCGACGCTGGCGGCCGCGACGGTGCTGTTCGCGGTGCTCGATGCGTTCAATTTCTCGCTGTCGAGCGACCAGCCCGGCGTCACGCTGACGCGCGCGGTGGGCGCGATGTACATCGCCTTCATCTCGCTGACCGGCTGGTCGGCGCTCTATTTCGGAATCAATTATTATCTGATCGTCGAAGAGCAGAGCGACCAGCTCTCCAGGCTGGAAACGCAGGCCTCGTCGGCGCAGCTCGCGATGCTGCGCTATCAGCTCAATCCGCATTTCCTCTTCAATACGCTCAATTCGATCTCTACCTTGGTGCTGTTGAAGCAGACCGAGCGCGCCAATGCGATGCTGAGCCGGCTGTCGTCGTTCCTGCGCTACACGCTCGCCAACGAACCCACCGCGAACGTGACGCTGGCACAGGAGGTGGAGACGCTGAAGCTCTATCTCGAGATCGAAAAGATGCGCTTCGAGGAACGATTACGCCCGCGGTTCGATATCGACCCCAGGGTTGAGAAGGCGCTGCTGCCGTCGCTGCTGCTGCAACCTTTGGTGGAGAACGCCATTAAATACGCCGTGACGCCCAAGGAGGAGGGCGCCGAAATCGCCGTCATCGCGCGGCTTGCCGGAGACAAGGTGCAGATCACCGTGACCGACACCGGCCCGGGGTTGCGCGAGACGAAAACACGGCCAAGCCTTTCGACGGGGGTCGGGCTGGCCAATATCAGGGATCGGCTGGCGCAGGCTTTCGGGCCCGACCACCGTTTTCAGACGCGATCGAACCGCGGGGGCGGGTTCGAGGTGGACATTCAGTTTCCGTTCCAGCTCGAGGAACCGACAAGAGAGGCCGCATGACGATCAGGACCATTCTGGTGGACGACGAATCCCTGGCGATCCAGGGACTGCAATTACGACTGGAGCCCTTCGACGATATCGAGGTGATCGACACCTGCACCAACGGGCGCGAGGCGATCCGATCGATCAAGACCAACAAGCCCGATCTCGTCTTCCTCGACATCCAGATGCCCGGCTTCGACGGCTTTTCGGTCGTCCAGGGTATGATGGAGGTCGAGCCGCCGCTCTTCGTCTTCGTCACCGCCTATTCGGACCACGCGATCCGCGCCTTCGAGGCGCAGGCGGTGGATTATCTGATGAAGCCGGTTGAGGAGGCGCGGCTTGCCGACACGCTCGATCGCGTGCGCCAGCGGCTCGCCGAAAAGCGTGGCGTCGAGGAGATCGAGAAGCTCAAGGAAGTACTCGCCGAGGTCGCGCCCGAGGCGGCGGAAAACCTCGCCGACGGCGGCGAGATGGCGTCGAACCGCTTCGAGAAGCTGATCAACATCAAGGATCGCGGGCAGATTTTCCGCGTCGACGTCGACACGATCGAAAGCGTCGAGGCGGCCGGCGACTATATGTGCATCAAGACCGGCGACAACACGCTGATCCTGCGCGAGACGATGAAGGATCTCGAAAAGCGCCTCGATCCGCGCCGCTTCCAGCGCGTCCACCGCTCGACGATCGTCAACCTCGATCTCGTCCGCCAGGTCAAGCCGCACACCAACGGCGAATGCTTCCTGGTGCTCGATTCGGGCGCGCAGGTGAAGGTCAGCCGCTCATACCGCGACGTGGTGGCGCGCTTCGTTCACTAATCCGGGCGTCTCCGTCCGGCAAAGAAGCCGCGTCCGCCGGCCCATGCTCGGAAACCGGCGAGACGCGGCAGGTTCGGGCGTTCCGCCACAATGCGGCACATCTGCATCGATGGCAGAAACCGGGCGGGCGAAGCGCGAGGGGGCCGCGCCCGCCTGCCCGCTATTTCCTGGCGACGAGCTTGACGCCGTGTTCGGCCCATTCCGCCTGCGTGAGGCAAGGATCCTTGTCCTTGGGAAGGTCGGCGCGCTTGTCCTTTGCCGCCATGTGTCGCGGGAGGCAGATTTTAGCGGTTTCCGACGCCAGCGATTCGGCCGACAGTTCAACGACGCGATCCTTTGCGATTGCAGCGCTAGACAGCGCTGTACCGAAAACCGCGGCGGCGCCGGCGAGAACGATCAGGCGGGTGGGGATCGAAAGCTTGGACATGGAATCCTCCGTGAACGCTGTGATATCCAATGCGAGCAGGGGGCCGCTCGCATCCGTAGCACTGCATTAATGATGCCAAACACCGAGAGCCGCAGAGATGCGTTCTTTCTCACCGCAACATCAGAATAAATCACCGGATTATGGGACTGCACACGAAGAAATGGGCATGCGCCCGATCCGTCGATTCTTACGACACTGTCCGAAATCGGACATTCGTGCTCAATAGCGGTCAATCGCCTGTCAGCCGGATCGCGATGCCGCACCCGCGCATCACCCCTGACCGCAAGTTTCGGGACGGCATCGCCTGGGCGATGCTGTATCGTCGGCGCATCCGATTCGATGCGGAGGATTCGATGACCACGCCTTTTGCCACCTTCGCCGCGCTCCACGTGCCCGGCGACCCGGTGATCCTGTTCAACATCTGGGACGCCGGCAGCGCGCGTGCCGCCGAAAAGGCAGGAGCGAAGGCGATCGCGACCGGCAGCGCGTCGGTGGCGATGGCGCACGGTCTGAACGACGGCCAGAACCTGCCGATCGACGTGGCGCTCGCCAACGCGCGGGAGATCGTCGCGGCGGTCGAATTGCCGGTCACGGTCGATTTCGAGGGCGGCTATGCGGTCGATCCCGACGGCGTTGCCGCAAACATCGCGCGGTTGGCGGAAACCGGCGCGATCGGCTGCAATTTCGAGGATCAGGTGGTGGGCGGCGACGGCCTCCACGCGATCGAGGCGCAGGCGAAGCGGATCGCCGCGGCGCGCGCGGCGGTGGGCGCCGACTTCTTCATCAACGCGCGCACCGACATCTTCCTCAAGGCCAAGCCCGAAACCCACGACGCCGCCATGGTCGACGCCGCTTGTCAGCGCGCGCAGGCTTATGCCGAGGCGGGCGCGAGCGGCTTCTTCGTGCCCGGTCTCCGCGATCTTGCGCTGCTCGAGCGCGTCTGCCGCGCGTCACCCTTGCCGGTGAACTTCATGGCCATGCCCGGCGCGCCCACGGCGGCCGAGGTCGCGCGCACCGGCGTCGCCCGCATCAGCCACGGGCCTTTCCCTTATTTGCAGGCGATGCAGGCGTTCGAGCAGGCCGCGCGTGCGGCGCTGGGCGCGACCGCGTAGCGCGTCAATCGGCGGCCGCGTCGTCCGTCTTGTCGGCATCGAGGAACCACGCCTCGACCGGGCCGGTCAGCTTGATCGTCAGCGGCTTGCCGTGGCGATCGACCTTCTTGCCCAAGGCGACGCGGACCCAGCCTTCGGAGATCGAATATTCCTCGACATCGGTGCGCTCGGCGCCCTTGAAGCGGATGCCGATGCCGCGTTCCAGCACGGCCTGGTCGAAATGGGGGCTCGCCGGATCGATCGCGAGCCGGTCGGGGGGCGAATCATTGCTCATGGGCGCGCTTGTGGCGTGAAAACGCCGCCGATGCCAGAGCCGGGGCATCGGCGGCGTTCGCGTGGCCCGCGGGATGCGTTTCGCCCCCGCATCCCGCAGGCTCATTGGAGTTCGACACCCCAACTCTCAGGGTCGGTCGACCCTAGCGGCAGACGCGCACGCGCACGTGGCGGCCGTAATAGGGATCCCAGCGGCGCTGCGTGTAGCAGCGCGGGCGGTAATCGTAGCGATAGCTGTAATAGCGCGGCGGCGGCGCATAATAGCCGCGGTCGTAATAATCGTCGTAATAGTAGCGACGGTCGTAGCGGTCGTTGTCGCTCGACGCGATCGCCGCGCCGAGGCCGAGCCCGATGATGCCGCCGACGATCGCCGCCGCGGCCGCATCGTCGCCGCCATGATGGTGGCGATGGTGCCAGCGCTGCGCCTGGGCCGGCGCGGCGACGGTCAACGCCGTGGCGCCGAGCGCGACGGCAAGACCGGCCTTCTTCACAATGGGATACATGGGTGACCTCCGGTAATACGCTGAACTGGGAAGCACGCTGTTCAGAACAACGCGCATTTCCGTTCACTGTTTCCTGTTGTACCCGAGTCGTGCTGAATTCGCCCGGAACGCACCGTTCAGCATCGGTTTAGCCGGCTCCACCCCTGAACAGAGGCACGAATGGCATATTGGCTCCTACGATCCGAACCCGAGACCTATGGCTGGGACGATCTCGTCCGCGACCGCAAGACCGAGTGGGACGGCGTGCGCAACTATACCGCGCGCAATTTCCTGAAGGACATGCAGCCGGGCGACCGCGCGCTCTTCTATCATTCGGGCAAGCAGAAAGCCGCCGTCGGTACGATGGAGATCACGCGCGCCTGGCGCCCCGACGGCGACAAGGGCGACTGGGCGAGCGTCGAGGTGACGGCGCTGGCACCCTTGCGGACTCCGGTCACGCTCGCCGCGATCAAGGCCGAGCCGCGCCTCGCCCAACTGGAGGTGCTGCGCCAGAGCCGACTTTCGGTGACGCCGGTGCGCGATTCGGAGTGGGCGGTGTTGCTGGAGATGGGCGGGGCGTAATCTGGCCGCCACGCCAAACACCAACCGTCACCCCGGACTTGTTCTGGGGTCTACCGGGCCGCACATTATCACCGTCAGAATGCGCGGCACGGTGGATGCCGGAACGAGTCCGGCATGACGATGTGGTTTCAGGCCGCCTTCGCCCGCGAGGCGCGCTTGCGTTCGTGCGGGTCGAGGTGGCGCTTCCTCAGCCGGATCGACTTGGGCGTGACCTCGACCAGTTCGTCGTCGTCGATATAGGCGATCGCCTGTTCGAGCGTCAGCCGGCGCGGGGGCGTCAGGCGGATCGCGTCGTCCTTGCCGCCCGACGCGCGGAAGTTGGTGAGTTGCTTCGACTTCATCGGATTGACTTCGAGATCGTCGTTCTTGGCGTTCTCGCCGATGATCATGCCTTCGTAGATCGGATCGCCCGGCGACACCATCAGCACCCCGCGCTCCTCCAGCGCGTTGAGCGCATAGGCGACCGCCTCGCCCGTGCCGTTCGAGATCAGCACGCCGTTGGCGCGGCCCGAGATCGGGCCCTTATAGGGGCCGTAGCGCTCGAACACGCGGTTCATGATGCCGGTGCCGCGCGTGTCGGACAGGAACTCGCCGTGATAGCCGATCAGGCCACGTGACGGCGCCGAGAAGGTGATGCGCGTCTTGCCGCCGCCCGAGGGGCGCATGTCGGTCATCTCGGCCTTGCGGATCGCCATCTTCTCGACGACGGTGCCCGAATATTCGTCGTCGACGTCGATCACGACGGTTTCATAGGGCTCCTCGCGGCCTTGACCCTCGTCGCGGAACAGCACGCGCGGGCGGCTGATGCCGAGCTCGAAGCCCTCGCGGCGCATCGTCTCGATCAGCACGCCGAGCTGAAGCTCGCCGCGCCCGGCGACCTCGAAGCTGTCCTTGTCGGCCGCCTCGGTGATGTGGATCGCGACGTTCGATTCGGCCTCGCGGAACAGGCGGTCGCGGATCATGCGGCTTGTCACCTTGGTGCCCTCGCGGCCCGCCATCGGGCTGTCGTTCACCGCGAAGCGCATCGACAGCGTCGGCGGATCGATCGGCTGCGCCTGGATCGGCGTCGAGACTGTGGTGTCGGCGATGGTGTTGGCGACGGTCGCGACCTCCAACCCCGCGAGGCTGATGATGTCGCCTGCCTTGGCTTCCTCGACGGCGACGCGTTCGAGCCCGCGGAAGCTCATCAGCTTCGAGGCGCGACCCGTTTCGATCACCTTGCCGTCATTGTCGAGCGCGTGGATCGGCTGGTTGAGCTTGACGGTGCCGCTCGCGACGCGGCCGGTGAGGATGCGGCCGAGGAAATTGTCGCGATCGAGCAGCGTCACCAGGAAGCTGAACGCCGCGTCGGGATCGACGTCGGGCGCGGGCACATGGCCGACGATCTTCTCGAACAGCGGCTCGAGCGTGCCTTCGCGGACGTCGGCGTCCGTGCCCGCATAGCCGTTGCGACCGCTCGCGAAGAGCACGGGGAAATCGAGCTGCTCGTCATTGGCGTCGAGGCTGACGAAGAGGTCGAACACTTCATCGAGCACTTCCTGCGCGCGCGCGTCGGAGCGGTCGATCTTGTTGACGACGACGATCGGACGGAGCCCCAGCGCGAGCGCCTTGCCGGTGACGAACTTGGTCTGCGGCATCGCGCCCTCGGCGGCATCGACCAGCAGGATCACGCCGTCGACCATCGACAGGATGCGCTCCACCTCGCCGCCGAAATCGGCGTGGCCGGGGGTGTCGACGATGTTGATCCGCGTGCCCTGCCACTCGATCGAGGTGCATTTGGCGAGGATCGTGATCCCGCGTTCCTTTTCGAGATCGTTCGAATCCATCGCGCGCTCCTCGACGCGCTGGTTGTCGCGAAAGGTGCCGGACTGGCGGAAGAGCTGGTCGACGAGCGTGGTCTTGCCGTGATCGACGTGGGCGATGATGGCCACGTTGCGCAGAGTCATGTTCATTTCCTGGAAAGAGTTGCGCGCGCCATATCGCAATTGCTGCGTTGCGGGAAGAGCGCATGAGATGCTGGCGCGACGCGGTCGAACGCGATAGTTTTCGATACATAACGAGAAAATTCTGGGGTTTGGGGGTTTACCATGGGGGGATTGGCGACGGGCGCATTGCGCCTGGGCGTGATCGCATCGGCATTCGCGGGCGTGCCGGCGGCGGCGCAGAACCGATCGGGCGACAATGCGGTGACGCAGGCCGAGGACGCGTTCGGCGTCTCGATCGGCCGCGAGACGATCGGCATCTATTCGTCGAGCAACGCACGCGGCTTTTCGCCCTCGGCCGCCGGCAACGTCCGGGTCGAGGGGCTGTATTTCGATCCGGTCTATCTGCTTACCAGCATCCTCGCCGAATCGGCGAGCGTGAAGGTAGGGCTTTCGGCGCAGAGCTATCCCTTCGCCGCGCCCAGCGGGATCGTCGATTTCTCGCTGCGGCGCCCGGCGGAGAAAGCGGGGCAGTCCGTGCTACTCGATGCCGACAGCTTCGGCAGCTACGGGATCGAGATCGACGGATCGCTGCCGGTCTCGACAACGCTGGGCGTCGGCTATGGCGGCAGCTTCGGGCACACCGAATATCCCGACGGCACCGACGGGCTGCATTATTCCGGCGCGGTCTACGCCAGCTGGCGACCGTCGGACGCGATCGAGATCGTACCGTTCTGGACCATGTCCAAATCCTGGGCCGACGAGGCGGGCCTCTATTACATCCCGGCGGGCGATTACCTGCCGCCGCAGCCCGAGCAGCGCCGTTTCGACGGCCCCGGCTGGGCCGACACCAGATATGTCGCCGGCAATCACGGGCTGATCGCGCGCTACGCGCCGGCCGAGGATTGGGAAATCCGCGCGGGCGCGTTCCGATCCGTCTATGACGCGCAGGCGAGCTACACCAACCTGCTGCTCGACGTGACGCCCGAGGGCGACGCCGATCGGCTGATCATCGCCGATCCGCGCGCCAAGCAAGTGTCGGTGAGCGGCGAGCTCCGCCTCACCCGGCGCATCGCCGAGGGGCCGCGGCTGCACACGATCCATCTGAGCGTGCGCGGCCGCAAATCGAGCAGCGACTATGGCGGCTCCGACGAGATCGACCTGGGGCCGACGCGGATCGGCGCGCCGGTGACCGCCGACGCGCCCGATTTCGCCTTCACCGAGGTCAGCACGGACAAGGTGCGCCAGCTCAATTACGGGCTCGCCTATGAGGGGCGCTGGAAAGGCGTGGGCGAGCTCGGCTTCGGCATCTCCAGGGCCGATTACCGCAAGCGTACGCTCTATCCCGAGACCGCGCCGATCGTCGCCGACTCGCATCCATGGATCTACAACGCGACCGCGGCGGGCTATCTGACGGGCAAGCTGGCGCTCTATGTCGGCTATGCGCGCGGGCTGGAGGAAAGCGGGGTCGCCCCGCCCAACGCCGCCAACCGCAACCAGCCGCTGCCCGCGATCATCACTTCGCAGCGCGATGCCGGGCTGCGCTATCACCTGACCGAGCGGGTGAAGCTCGTCGCCGGCGTGTTCGACCTGCGCCGCCCCTATTTCGGCTATGACGCGGCCGGCCGCTACACGCGGATCGGAACGACGCGGAATCAGGGCATCGAAACCTCGGTCTCGGGCGCGCTCACAAAGCAGCTGAACGTGGTCGCGGGCGGCGTGTTCCTGAAACCGCGCGTGATCGAGGACGTGGAGGCGGCGGGCGCGATCGGGAAGCGCCCGGTGGGGCTGCCCGACCATTTCATCAACCTCAACCTCAACTGGCGGACGCCGATCGCCAAGGGGCTGTCGTTCGACCTGTCGGGCGTCCACCGCGGCAAGACGCCGGCGACCACGAACAACACGGTCACCGTGGCGGCGCGCGCGACGGTGAACCTGGGCGCACGCTATCTGTTCAAACTGGGCAAGAAGGACGCGCTGTTCCGCGTGCAGATCGTCAACCTGTTCGACGAACAGGGCTTCAGCGTCGCCGGCCCCGGAATCTACGCGGCCAATGCCGGGCGGTATGTGAGCGGCTATTTCGCGATGGATTTCTGAGGGCGGTCGCTCAAGCCGTTTCCTTCCTCGTCATGCTGATGAAAATCAGCATCCAGAGGCCATCCGCCGACTTTGTTCTCAGGCTTGGCGGGTCTGGATTCTGACTTTCGTCAGAATGACGAGTTCGCGAGCTCATATCCGATTCCGCTGGCACCGCACCAGTCCACGCTTGGCAGCGCCGGCCAGCGTATTATATGGACAACACACGAGGAGCGTGTCGATCCGGCTTGAACGCGGGGTCCGTCCTGCTCCATGAAGGCGATGCACAAGGGCCTGGAGGGCTGATGATGGCGACGACGGCGACCGAAACCGCGGAAGACCTGAAACTCACCCCGCCCGATCCGGTGCCGCCGGTGGCGCCCGAAAAGTCCGCCGGGCTGGTGCCGGTGGACGACGCGACCAAGACCAAGCTCGAGGAACGTGTCGATGCGTTCGTGACCGATCTGGTCGCGCAGGACGCCAACAGCCCCGAATTCGGCAAGCGCGTCGATGCGATCAGCGCGATGGGGCAGCGCGAGATCCGCGAGGCGGCTGGGCAATCGAACCGCTTTCTCGACCGCCCGGTGCGCGCGATGGACAAGGACAACGGCGTCGGCGCCGATCTCGCCGAGTTGCGCCGCACGATCGAGGAGCTCGATCCGGGCAAGCAGGGCAGTCTTTCCGGCCCGCGCAAGCTGCTGGGGATCATCCCCTTCGGCAACAAGATGAAGAATTATTTCGACGGCTACAAATCGTCGCAGACGCACATCGCCGCGATCCTCAAGAGCCTGGGCTCGGGCAAGGACGAGCTGCTGATGGACAATGCCGCCATCGACACCGAGCGCGCCAACCTGTGGACCGCAATGGGGCGGCTCGAACAGATGATCGTGCTATCCAAGACGATGGACCAGAAGCTTGAGGACAAGGCGAACGACCTCGACCACACCGACCCGGCCAAGGCCAAGGCGATCCGCGAGACCGCGCTCTTCTACGCCCGCCAGCGCACGCAGGATCTGCTGACGCAGATGGCGGTGACGGTGCAGGGCTATCTGGCGCTCGACCTCGTCAAGAAGAACAATGTCGAGCTGGTGAAGGGCGTCGACCGAGCCTCGACGACGACGGTCGCGGCGCTGCGCACCGCGGTGACGGTGGCGCAGGCGCTGACCAGCCAGAAGCTGGTGCTCGACCAGATTACTGCGCTCAACACCACCACCGCGGGGATCATCGATTCGACGGGCAAGCTGCTGCGCAGCCAGACCGCGACGATCCACGAACAGGCCGCCGCCTCGACCATCCCGATCGAGACGCTCCAGCGCGCCTTCCAGAACATCTACGACACGATGGACGCGATCGACACCTTCAAGCTCAAGGCGCTCGATTCGATGAAGACCACGGTCGATACGCTCTCGAACGAGGTCGAGAAGTCGCGCGGCTACATCGCGCGGGCCGAGGGCGCGGCGCAGAATGCGGGCGCCTCCGCCAACGAGCAGTTCAAGCTGGAGGCGCTGTGAGCGAGGTCGACGAGCAGATCGCGCGCTCGACCGAGCTGCTCAACCGCACCTCGGAGCGCTACCGCTCGCTCTCGTCGCGCCGCGCCGAGCGGCGGCGGCAGACGCTGGCGGGCCGGCTCGGGCGGATCGCGGCGGCGGACGTCGCGATTCTGCTGGGCGCGATGGTGCTCGGCTGGTTCGTGCCGCTCGGCATCGGCGGCGCGATGCTGGTGATGCTGCTGCTGATCGTGGCGACCTTGGCGTTCGCGATCTTCCCCAACGAACCGGTGATCACTACGGAGAAGCTCGGCGAGGCGCCGCTCAAATATCTGCCGATGCGCACCGAGCAATGGCTCGAACGCCAGCGCGCGGCGATGCCCGCCTCGGCGCAGCGGCTGCTCGATGCGATCGGCCAGCGGCTCGAGACGTTGGGGCCGCAGCTCGTCGGCCTCGACGAAGGCCTGCCGGCCGCGGCCGAGGTGCGCAAGCTGGTGGGCGACAACCTGCCCGAGCTTGTCAAAGGCTATCAACGCGTGCCCGAGCCGCTGCGCCGCGTCGAGCGCAACGGCAAGACGCCCGACCAGCAATTGCTCGACGGCCTGGGCGTGATCGACCGCGAGATCGCGCAGATGACGCAGCAGCTCGCCGAGGGCGATCTCGACCTGCTGGCGACGCGCGGGCGCTATCTGCAGATCAAGTACCAGGGCGACGACACGATCGAGGGGTGATGATCCTCCCCTGTAAGGGGAGGAATTAGCGCCTCGATTGGGCTCGCGCCCGGTCGCTCAACCGCTCGACGGCCGCGTCATGCAACCCGCGCGCCGTCGCCAGCACGCCGAACGCCTCGGCGGTCGCGGTGTTGAAGGCGAAGGGCTGGCCGAAAGCATCGGTGATCGCCGCCCCGGCCTCGCGCGCGATCAGCGTGGCGGCGGCGATGTCCCATTCGTGGCCCCAGCGCAGCGTCGCGACCAGATCGGCCTCGCCCGCGGCGACCATCGCGATGCGGAGCGCAATCGAATTGGGGCGGTAGACGGGTACGAGATCGCGATCGGCCTTGGGCAGCGCCTCGGTCGGCACGCGCGCACCCGCAAGCTCGGTGCGATGCGCGGCGCGGATCGGTACGTCGTTGAGCGTCGCACCTCGCCCCGCCTCGGCGCGGAAGACGGCGGCGCGCGGCGGGCAATCGAGCACGCCGATCACCGGCTGCCCCGCCTCGACCAGCGCGATCGACACCGCCCAGCCCTCGCGCCCGCGGATGTAGTCGCGCGTGCCGTCGATCGGATCGACCACCCACAGGCGCTCTTTCGTCAACCGCTCGGCATTGTCGACCGTCTCTTCGGACAGCCAGCCGGCGTCGGGATCGAGCGCCGACAGCCGCTCGCGCAGCAACGCGTCGATTTCGAGGTCGATCTCGCATACCGGGTTGCCGGGCGATTTGTCCCAGCGGCGGAAATCGGTCCGCCAGCGGGCGAGCGCACGCTCCCCCGCCTCGCGCGCGACGGCCGCGACCGCATCTGCAAGATTGCGGTTCAGCATGGCTGAACCGGTTGCGGCGCCGGTCCGCTCCCCCACCCGGCCACCCATTCAGAATACTCTCGTGGGTGGCCGGGTGGGGGAGCGGGCCGGCGCCGTGATGACAAAACCTCAGCCACTCGCCACCGTCATGCCCTCGATCCTGAGCGTCGGCACGTCCACGCCGTAGCGATAGTGGAGATCGTTGGCGGGCGTCAGGTTGCGGAACATGTCGCGGAGATTGCCCGCGACGGTGAACTCGCTGACCGGCCGGGTGATCTCGCCCTGTTCGATCAGGAAGCCCGAGGCGCCCCGGCTGTAATCGCCCGTCGTCAGGTTGACGCCCTGGCCGATCAGCTCGGTGACGATCACGCCGCGCTCGATATCGGCGATCAGCGTTTCGGGCGGGACGTTGCCCGGCGCCATCGACAGGTTGCTCGTCGTGACGCCGCCCCCGCGCGCGGCGTGGCCGGTCGGCTCCAGCCCCAATTGCCGCGCGGCGGCGCTGTCGAGCAGCCAGGTTTCGAGCATGCCGTCCTCGACGATTGCGGTGGGCGAGACCGGCAGGCCCTCGCCGTCGAAGGGGCGCGAGCGCAGGCCGCGGGGGCGGTGCGGATCGTCGACGATCGTCACGCCTCGCGCGAACACCTGCGTGCCGAGCGCGTCGAGCAGGAAGCTGGTCCGCCGCGTGATCGATCCGCCCGCGATCGCACCGAGCAGATGGCCGAGCAGGCTGCCGCCGACGCGGGCGTCGAACACCACCGGCATCGCCCCGCTCGCCACGCGGCCGGGGTTGAGCCGGGCGACCGCGCGCTCGCCCGCGCGCCTGCCGATCGCGGCAGGGCTTTCGAGCGCGGCGGCGTAGCGCGTCGAATGGTGCGCCGAATCGCGCTCCATCGCGCCGGCTTGCCCCGCGAGCACGCTGGCGTGGAGGCCGTGGCGCGTCATTTCATAGCCGCCGACGAAGCCGTGGCTGGTCGCGATCGCCGATACCGCACGCGACGTGCTGGCGCCGGCGCCTTCGCTGTTGGTGACCCCATCCACGGCGCGCGCCGCGTCCTCGGCTTCGAGCGCGAGCGCCTTCAGCCGTTCGGGCGTCGCTTCGTCGCGATCGGCGAGATCGAGCAACGGCGGCGCGCCGTGGAGCAGGCGCGCGGCGGGCGCGAGGCCGGCCCATTTGTCCTCGGGCGCCTCGCGCGCCATGCGGATCGCGCGATCGACCAGCGAATCGAGCGCGTCGCTCGCGAGATCCGAGGTCGAGACGCTGGCGTTGCGGCGGCCGCAGAAGACGCGCAAGGCGAGGTCTTCGGTTTCCGAACGGCCGACATCCTCGAGCGCGCCCAGCCGCACCGCGACATGGAGCGCGGCATGGGTCGAGAAACCGGCGTCGGCGGCGTCCGCCCCAGCGCGGCGGGCGCGGGTAACCATGTCTTCGACGAGCGCGCGGGCCTGATCGGGAGTCTTCATCGCCACGCACTTAGGCGCGCGCGCGTCCGACTTAAAGCGCCTGACCGACGACGACGCAGGCAAGGAACATCAAGAGCCCGGCGAACCGGTTCGAGCGGAAGCGATCGAGCGCGTTGGCGCCGTCGTCGGGCTTCAAGGTCGCGACCTGCCAGACGAGGTGGATCGCCATCGGCGCGAGCGCGACCGGCGCGAGCGGATCGGCGCGCACCTGCCAGATCGCCGCCGACCACAGCACGAGCGCGAGTGCGTAGAAAGCAGCAGTGCCCGCGCGCACGTGGCGCCCCATGCGCAGCGCCGAGGAGCGCACGCCGATCAGCGCGTCGTCCTCGCGGTCCTGCAAGGCGTAGATCGTGTCGTAGCCGATCACCCAAGCGATCGATCCGGCATAGAGCAGCAGCCCCGGCAGCGTCAGCGCGCCGGCGATGTCCGACCAGCCGACCAGCGCCGCCCAGGAGAAGACCAGCCCGAGCCACGCCTGCGGCCACCAGGTGATGCGCTTCATGAAGGGATAGGCGGCGACCGGCGCGAGGCTGGCGAGCGCGACGATCGCTGCGTAGGGCGAGAGCTGGAGCAGCACGACGAGCCCGATCAGGCAGAGCAGCACCAGCCAGGCCCACGCTGCCGCGAGCGACACCGCGCCCGACGCCAACGGGCGCACGCGGGTGCGCGCGACCTTGCGATCGAGGTCGCGGTCGACGATGTCGTTATAGACGCAGCCCGCGCCGCGCATCGCGATCGCACCGAGCAGCAGCCACAGGATCAAGTCCCACCGCCCGAATGCGCCGCCCGCCAGCGCGACGCCCCAGGCGCCGGGCCAGAACAGCAGCCACCAGCCGATCGGCCGATCGAAGCGCGCGAGCAGGGCGAAAGCACGCGGCTTGGGCGGCAATCGGCCAACCATCCCGCGATGCTGGGTATCGGGAACGATATCGTCGTCGGGCGTCGTCATTCGTAGCGCAGCACCTCGGCGGGATCGACCGCGGCCGCGCGGTTGGCGGGGAAGAGCGTCGCGAGCACGGTGCCGATCAGCGTCATCACCACGATCCCGACCAGCTCGAGCGGGCCGATGATGAACGGCATGTCGAGGAACACGCCATAGCCGGTGGGTGCGGCGTTCGAGGCCATCTGCGCGCCGAGCGCGGCCGAGAGCGGCGCCTTGGAGAGCACCAGTCCGAGCCCGATCGCGAGGCCCACGACGGTGCCGATTCCGCCGATCACGCTCCCCACCGCGACGAAGATGCGCACTACCGACGAGCGCGAGGCGCCCATGGTGCGCACGATCGCGATCTCACGCTGGCGCGAGCGCACCAGCATGACGAGCGACGACATGATGTTGAACAGCGCGACGAGCACGACGAGCGAGAGCACGATGAACATGCCGACATGCTCGACCGCGAGCGCGTCGAACAGCGCCTTGTTCATCTCGCGCCACGTTTGCAGCGTCGCCTTGCCCGCGAGTTTCGCCTTCAACGGCGCGAGGATTTCGTCGGCATGTTTCGAATCGGTCGTCTTGACGTCGATGCGGCTGACGACGTCGCCCGCGCCCACCATCCGCTGCACCGCCGCCATGGTCGCGACGACGCGGGTCGAATCGTATTTGGCGTTGTCCGAATGGAAGATGCCGGCGAGGCGGAAGCTGTAGAAATCGGTGTCGATCTCGCCGTCGTCGCCGAACCGCACCATCATCAGCGAGATCGGCTCGCCGACATAGATGCCGAGTTGTTCGGCGAGCCCGCTGCCGATCACCACCTCGCCGTCGCTTTTGGGGGCATGGCCGGTGATCAGCGCCTCGTCCGCGCGGACGAGCGGGCTCGACGCCAGCCGGTCGGGCGGCAGCCCCTGCAAATCGGCGGCATAGGTGCGGCCCGCGACGCTGGCGACGACGCTGCGTTCGATCGCGGGGCCGGCCGAAACCACGCCCGGCGTTGCGCGCGCCTGCTCTGCAATCTGCCGCCAGTCCTTCAGAAACGCACCCGGACGCGTGATCGAGGCGTCGCCGTCGATGCTGGCGAATTGCTGCACCAGCCGCGCCTCGGCGCCGTTCATCACGCTCATCACCAGGATCAGCGAGGCGACCCCGATCGTGACGCCGAGCATGCCGATCGCGGCGACGAGGAGGACGATGCGCCCGCCCACGCCGGGCAGCAGGTAACGCCCGATCAGCATCCGTTCGAACCGGGAAAGCATGGGGAACCCCTCGCCGATCGCGGCGGACGCCGCAAGCGGTTTCGTCTGACGGGAGGCGGGGTGGGGGAGCATCGGGTCGGTCATGCCTCCGGCATGACCTGAACGGTGCGGGGCACCGTTCACTCGATACTGGCCGGCGGCGCCGCTGTTTCAGCACAGCTGAAACAGTCTATAGCGAACTCATGCCTGCCACCCCCGCCTGGCCGCCGCAATCGACCCCGCGGCTGTTCGTCGAGACTCCGCTCGCCGCCGGCGCCGCGATCCCGATCGACGGCGCGCCGGCGCATTATCTGCTGTCGGTGATGCGGCTGAGGGAGGGCGATCCGGTCAAATTGTTCGACGGCGTCAGCGGCGAATGGCTCGCCGTCGCGCGCGCCGTGCGCAAGCGCGATCTGGTGCTCGAGCTGACCGAAAAGCTGCGCGAGCGCGAGGCGGTGCCCGACCTGTGGCTGTGCGCGGCGCCGATCAGGAAGGGCCGGATCGACTGGGTCGCGGAGAAAGCGTGCGAGCTGGGCGTCGCGCGGCTGGTGCCGGTGCTGACGCGACGCACCGTGGTCGATCGCGTCAAGGACGAGCGGTTGCGCGCGCACATGATCGAGGCGGCCGAACAATGCGGGCGCACCGTGGTGCCCGCGCTGGGCGATGCGGTGACGCTCGACGCGCTGCTCGGAAGCTGGCCCGCCGAGCGCGCGCTGTTCTTCGCCGACGAGACCGGCGGAACCCCGGCGCTGGAGGCGATGCGCGCGCACGAGGGGCCGGCCGCGATCCTGATCGGTCCCGAAGGCGGGTTCGACGCCGCCGAGCGCGAAGCCATCCGCCGCGTCCCCCAGGCGGTGGGCATCAGCCTCGGCCCCCGCATCCTGCGCGCCGACACCGCCGCCGCAGCGGCCGTCGCACTGTGGATGGCCGCAGCGGGGGATTGGTGACGAATCAATCCTCCCCGGCACGGGGAGGGGGACCAAGGCGCGAAGCGGCTTGGTGGAGGGGCGGCGGCGCAGCCGCCGTTTGCAACGGCGGCCCTCCACCACCGGCCTGCGGCCAGCGGTCCCCAGTTTCGGGGAGGAATTGGAAACCCCTAGCGCCAGCCTCTCCCCTCCCCTACATCGCGCGCCATGACGACCAAGACCGGCACCGACAGCAACGCGGCGGTCATCACCGACCGGTCCCAGCTCATCCACAGCTTCGCGCGCGGCGAAAAGCCGAAAGAGCGCTGGCGGATCGGCACCGAGCACGAGAAGTTCGTCTACGCCAAGAGCGATCTCCACGCCCCCGGCTACGACGAACCCGGCGGCATCCGCGACCTGCTGACCGGCCTCACCGAGTTCGGCTGGCAGCCGGTGCTGGAAGGCGGCAACGTCATCGCGCTGACGGGCCCCGACGGCAGCATCAGCCTCGAGCCCGCGGGGCAGTTCGAGCTGTCGGGCGCGCCGCTCGACAATCTCCACCAGACCTGCGCCGAGGCCGCGCGGCATCTGGAGCAGGTGAAGGCGGTGGGCGATCGGCTCGGGCTCGGCTTCCTCGGGCTCGGCATGTGGCCGGACAAGCGCCGCGACGACCTACCCGTCATGCCCAAGGGCCGCTATGCGATCATGCTGCGGCACATGCCCAGGGTCGGCACGCTCGGGCTCGACATGATGCTTCGGACCTGCACGATCCAGGTCAATCTCGATTACGCCTCCGAAGCCGATATGGTGAAGAAGTTCCGCGTCGGGCTCGCGCTCCAGCCGCTCGCGACCGCGCTTTTCGCCAATTCGCCTTTCACCGAGAAGAAGCCCAACGGCTATCTCTCCTACCGCAGCCATATCTGGTCGGACACCGATCCGGCGCGCACGGGGATGCTGCCCTTCGTGTTCGAGCAGGGCTTCGGCTACGAACGCTATGCCGACTACATGCTCGATGTGCCGATGTACTTCGTCTATCGCGACGGCCGTTACATCGACGCGGCGGGCCTCTCGTTCCGCGATTTCCTGAAAGGCGAGCTCTCCGTCCTGCCCGGCGAGAAGCCGACGACGGATGATTGGAACGACCATCTCTCGACCGCCTTTCCCGAGGTGCGGCTCAAGACCTTCCTCGAAATGCGCGGCGCCGACGGCGGGCCGTGGGGCCGCATCTGCGCGTTGCCGGCCCTGTGGGTGGGGCTGCTCTACGACGAGACCGCGCTCGACGCGGCGTGGGATGTCGTCAGGCACTGGACGATGGAAGAACGCGAGGCTCTGCGCAATGCAGTGCCCAAACAAGCCCTCGACGCACCCATTCCGGGTGGCGGAACGCTGAAGGATATCGCCGGCGAGGTGCTCGACATTGCGGCGGCGGGTCTGTCGGCGCGCGCGCGGCTCAATTCGTCGGGCGACAACGAAAGCGGTTTCCTGGAACCGCTGCGCGAGATCGTGCGCACGGGCAAGGTGCCCGCGCAACTGCTGCTCGACCATTATCGCGGGTCGTGGGACGAGGACGTCTGCCGGCTCTATCGCGAGACGCGATTCTGACGCCAAGCCGACATCGTCATTGCGAGCGTAGCGAAGCAATCCACGACGGCACCTCGATGCACTGGATTGCTGCGGACCTGCGGTCCTCGCAATGACGGCGGGTGAGTTAGGCGGGTCGCGCTTCGGGTAACGGGCGCGGGCGCCCACGCAGCCGCGCGAAGAAGCGCGGGACGGGGCCGTTGCGCTCCATCCATTCCCAATAGGCGACGTAATCGGGATCGGCCTTCAGGTGCCGCTCCTCGGTCTTGGCGCGCCAGTAATAGACCCCGCTGACCGCCGCCATGATCAGCGTGTTGCGCGCGGCGTCGACCAGCGTGCCCGTCGTCAGCACCGGCAGCGTCGCGCACCACCAGAACAGGTTCTTGGCGAGATAGGCGGGGTGGCGCGACAGCGCGTAAGGCCCGTGCGTCAGGATACCGCGATGCGTGAGATTGGAAAAGCGCAGCCCGAACGCCACCGTCGCCCAGGCGTAGATCGCGGTCAGCGCCACGAGCAGCGCGCCGGTCGCGCCCAGCAGCCACGGATGCCCCGCGAACCAGTGCATCCAGCCGCCGTCGCCGAAATTGCCGATGCGATAATCGAGCGGCCCGCCGTCATCCATCAGGATGAAGGGCGGATAGCAGATCAGCGCCGCCGCCCAGGCCGAGGCATAGGGGTTGGCGGTGCGGATATGCGCGTCGAGCGGCCGCATCGTCAGCATGTAGCCGACGGTCGCGAAGCCGACGTCGACCACGAACATGAAGGTGATCAGCCAGTTGGCGAGCGCGACCGGATCGTCGGACAGCGCCGCCGTATCGGTGCGGATGAACTGACCGAACCCGCCGGGCACGATCGCGAGCATGAAGGCGAGGTAGAAGCCCTTGACCGCCCAGCTGCGCAGATGGTTGGCGATTGCTCGGCCGTCCGCCGGCTCGGTGCCCATCAGCCACGCGCCGAGCGCCCAGGCGCCGTCCTTCGGCTCGACCATGCGGCGGTCGAGCCACAGCACATAGGGGATCGACAGCACGAACACCGCGGGCGCCGCGATCTGCAGGCACCACATGGCGAACTGGAAATTGCCTTCCCAATAGAAGCGGAAGGTGGCGTAGACGATCGCGATCCCGCCCCAGGTCAGCCACAGCCCGGCGAGCTTGGTAAGGCTGACGTCGAGCGTCTCGCGCCACGGCCGCACGGTCTTCCAGTCGATCCCGGTCGACGCGCGGCGGTGAACCTTGTCGACGATCGTCGCCCACAGCACCATCGGCACCCCGCACGCGAGCACGTTGACGAGCGCGGCATAGGGGCCGTCCATGCCGACGAACCGCGCCACCACGCACCACAGGATCATGCCGACGAGGCCCGCCAGCCCGACGCCGTGGCTCACCGCCGATGCCGGGCGCGGGTCCGCCCCGGCGGCGCGCGTGAGAGATTTGTCGTGGAACATCGCAGGGCGACATAGCCGCCAATTGGTAAGCAAGCCGTGAAGCATCGCGCGGCTTGATCTGGCGCGCGCCGCCCGCTACCTCCCACGTCCGGCCCGTGAGCGGGTATAGCACAATGGTAGTGCAGCAGCCTTCCAAGCTGAATACGCGGGTTCGATTCCCGCTACCCGCTCCAATCTCCTGTCGTTCCTGTCATTTCGCTGCATGTGTCATACAGCACCGATACACCGGGTGCGCTGTCTACTGCCTGCTGCCACGAACAGGAGAGACGTAATGCGCATAGGACGAATCGTGATCACCGCCGGATTGCTGGCGAGCACGCTCGCGGTCGCGGGCTGCTACGACGACCGCCCAGGCCGCTGGGGCGATCATCATCATCGCGGCCACCATGGCCATCACGGCCATCACGATCGCGGCGATCATCATCGCGGCGACCACGACTGGCGCCGCTGAAGTCGTCGCCTGATCATTCTGTCTGTTGAGAGAAGCCACCGCCCCAGGCGGTGGTGGACAGGGCTGGATTCGAACCAGCGTACGCTCACGCGGGCAGATTTACAGTCTGCTGCCTTTAACCACTCGGCCACCTGTCCAATTGGGCCGCCGAAGCGAGGGCGTGCCAATGCCGCCCCAGCCCGCGCATGTCAACGCCCCCAACGGGCTTGCGCGGGCTTTTCCCCCACCCTACTGCCCCATGCAACCAACACGCTTCAGCACAGGGGGATTTCATGCGTCACCTGCTTCTCGCCGCCGCCGCTTTGGGCATCGCCGCGACGCCGATCGGCGCACAGTCGGTCGATCGCGGCGCGGTCAACCGCATCATCGACGAGGGCACCAACCACAGCCAGGTGATGCAGACCGCCCAGCACCTGTCGGACATCATCGGCGCGCGCCTCACCAATTCGCCGGCGATGCGCAAGGCCGAGGACTGGACGCAGTCGCGCTTCCGCGACTGGGGCTTGAAGAACGTCCACAAGGAAGGCTTCGAGTTCGGCCGCGGCTGGTGGATCGAGCGCGCGCAGGTGCGCATGACGAGCCCGCGCCCGATCGAGCTGACCGCGATCCCGATCGCCTGGTCGCCGCCCACCAACGGCACGATCTCCGCGCCCGTCATCGTCGCGCCGATGAGCAAGACCGAGGATCTGGAGAAGTGGCGCGGCAAGCTTTCGGGCAAGATCGTGCTGGTGACCCGGCCCAACGAGGGCTCCGAGCCCGATCGCGCGCCCTTTCGCCGCTATGACGACAGCGACATCGCCAAGATGGACGAGTTCGAGCAACCCAAATACGATCCCGAGGCGGCCGACCGTCGGATGAAACGCGCGACCTTCGCCAAGGAGCTCGACGCCTTCCTCAAGGCCGAGGGCGCGCTCGCCTACGCCACCATGTCGCGCAACGACGGCAAGCTGATCCACGGCGAGGGCTATCTGTTCGCGAGCGGCGACAGCCAGACGATGCCCGGCTTCGAGATCGCGGCCGAGGATTACCGCCGCCTTGCGCGGCTCGCCAAGGTGGGCCCGGCCCCCGTCGTCGAGATGACGAGCGTCGTCCATTACGACGATTCGGACAGCAAGGCGTACAACATCATCGCCGAAATTCCGGGCACCGATCCCAAGGCGGGCTACGTCATGGCCGGCGCGCACCTCGATAGCTGGGTCGCGGGCGACGGCGCGGCGGACAACGGCGCGGGCTCGGCGATGATCATGGAAGCCGCGCGCATCCTCGCCGATACCGGCGTGCGGCCGAAGCGCACGATCCGCTTCGCGCTCTGGGCGGGCGAGGAGCAGGGCCTGCTCGGCAGCCTCGCTTATGTCGAGCAGCATCTGGCGCAGCGCGGCGACCCCAACGTGCCCGAGAAGACCGGGCTGGAGCGCTATTTCGGCTGGCAGCAGCGTTGGCCGATCCGGCCGCTGCCGGGCTATGACGATCTCGCCGCGTACTTCAACATCGACAACGGCTCGGGCAAATTGCGCGGGCTCTATGCGGAGAACAATCCGGCGGTGGTGCCGATCTTCCGCGAATGGCTGGCGCCGTTCGCGGCGATGGGCGCGAACCATGTGGTGATGAGCCGCACCGGCGGCACCGACCACGTCTTCATGCAGGCAGTCGGCGTGCCGGGCTTCCAGTTCATCCAGGATCCGCTCGATTACGGCAGCCGGCTGCACCACACCAATGTCGACACCTTCGATCACCTCAAGGCCGAGGACATGCGGCAGGGCTCGATCGTGCTCGCCTCGCTGCTGCTCGACGCGGCGAATGCGGACAAGGCGCTGCCGCGTCCGCCGCTACCCACCCAGCCGGTGCCGACCGACCCCTACGCCTATCCGGAGGACGAGTGAGAATCGCCCCCACTATCCTTTTCGTTCGTGCTGAGCTTGTCGAAGCACGGTCGTCCGCATCGCCCCGCCCTTCGACAAGCTCAGGGCGAACGGATGAATATTCGGAGGCTTGCTGATGGCCAAGCGCGGCCATCGGCCGAGCCACGGCGCGCCGGGCCGTCCCCGTTTCTGGGGGCGGCACGCGGTGACGGCCGCGCTCGCCAATCCCGAGCGCAATGTCCGCAAGGTATGGGGCACGCGCGAGGCGCTGGCCGGGCTCAATCTGCCGCCGGTGATCCCGATCGTCTATGCCGACGTCACCGATCTCGCGCGGCTGGTGCCGGGCGACGCGCCGCATCAGGGGATCGTCGCCGAGGTCGATCCGCTCGAGGAATTGTGGCTGGGCGACCTGCTCGACCAGCGCGGCGAGGCCAAGCGCCCGTTGCTGGTGCTCGATCAGGTGACCGATCCGCACAATGTCGGCGCCATCCTGCGCTCGGCCGCGGCGTTCGACGCGCTCGGCATCGTCACGCAGGATCGCCACGCACCGCCCGAATCGGGGGTGGTCGCGCGCGCCGCCTCGGGCGCGCTCGAGCTGGTGCCGTGGGTGCGCGTGGTGAATCTCGCGCGCGCGCTGGAGGAAATCGCCGAGGCCGAATTCTGGCGGATCGGCCTCACCGGCAACACCCAGACGACGCTCGCCGAGGCGATCGGCGACAGCCGCGTCGCGTTGGTGCTCGGTGCCGAGGGCGAAGGGATGCGCCAGAACACCGAGGCGCATTGCGACGTGCTCGCGCGGCTCCCCATCTCGCCCAAGATGGAGAGCCTCAACGTCTCCAACGCCGCCGCGATCGCGCTCTACGCCGCAACGGTGAGCTGAACCGCGCGGCCGAACAGCCACGCCGAGACCAGCCATAGTCCCGCGAAGATCGCGCTGACACCGATCACGTCCCACCGGCAGCTCGGATAACAATATCGGCCCGGCTCAAGCGGCACCGTGGATGCCGGAACAAGTCCGGTATGACGATGGTGCTCAATCTTCCTGCGCGATCGTCACCCTCAGCCCGTCGAGCGCCTCGGAAAACTCGATCTGGCAAGACAGCCGCGAATCCCCGTCCCTGTCCGACGACGAATCGAGCAGATCGTTCTCGTCCTCGCTCATCGGCGGCAGTTTGGCCGCAAATTCCGGATCGACATGGACGTGGCAGGTGGCGCACGAACAGCAGCCGCCGCACAGCGCCAGCACCTCGTCGATGCCGTTGTCGCGGATCACCTCCATGACCGAAAGGCCCGCTTTTCCCGTGACCACGCGTTCTTCCCCTTCGCGGGTGACGACGATAAGCTTGGGCATCAAATCCTCCTGGCGGTGTCGCCGCCGCCATGCCGCCCCCGCGCGGCGAGATCAAGGGACCGACCGATGGGCCTGACCGCCGACCAGTTGCGCGCCGGAATCGACGCGCTCGCCAAGAGCGAGCCCGGCTTCGCCGCCGCCCTCGCCCGCGCAGGATACCCTGAGCCGCGCATCCGCGAGCGCGGCTATGCGACCTTGCTGCGCACGATCGTCGGCCAGCAGGTGAGCGTCGCCGCCGCGGCCTCGATCTGGCGCAAGCTCGAGGAGCAGGTGGGCGACCTCACCGATCCCGCCAACATCGCCAAGGCGAGCGACGAGCAGTTGCGCGCCGCCGGCCTGTCGCGCCAGAAGGCGAGCTACGCCCGCAGCCTCGCCGACGAGGTGACGAGCGGCCGGCTCGATCTCGAAAACCTCCCCGAGGACGACGAGGACGCGATCAAGGCGCTTGTCCGCATCAAGGGCATCGGCCGCTGGTCCGCCGAAATCTACCTTCTCTTCGCCGAGGGGCGGCCCGACGTGTGGCCCGCGGGCGACCTTGCGGTGCAGATCGAGATCGGCCGCATCCTGGGGCACGCCGAGCGCCCGAGCGAGAAGGCGCTGCGCGCGCTCGCGGCAGGCTGGAGCCCGCATCGCGGCGCCGCGGCGATCATGGCGTGGCATCATTACAAGACCGACATGGAGGTCGTTTGAAAGTTTTGACGCCCGTCATCGTCCTTGCGGCTGGCTTGTCCGAACGCTGTGCGCGGTTCGTCTTCGCGCGATGAGCGACGCCGACCATCGTAGGCTTCCGGTCTTGCTGTTCGAGGATCAAGCGGCCTTCGAACGCTGGATCGCGACGGAAGGGCAGTCGTGCAAGGGAATATGGCTGAGGTTCGCGAAGAAAGGGGCAGGCCTCGTGAGCCTTTCCAAGGCCGAAGCGATCGATGCCGCGCTATGCCACGGCTGGATCGACGGGCAGCTCGACAAATATGACGATGCGAGCTGGATCGTCCGCTTCACGCCGCGCAGGCGAGGGAGCAAATGGTCCCAGGCGAACCGCACCCGCGCGCTGGAGTTGATCGACGCGGGACGCATGAGCCCGGGCGGGCTTGCCGAGATCGAGGCGGCGCGCGCGGACGGCCGCTGGGCGGCGGCCTACGCGTCGGCCAGCCGGGCCGAGGTGCCGGCGGACCTGCAAGCCGCGCTCGATCGCGCGCCCGCCGCCGACGCTTTCTTCGCCACGCTCACCGGCGCGAACCGCTACGCGATCCTGTATCGCATCGGCACCGCGAAGAAGCCGGAGACGCGCGCCCGCCGCATCGCGCAATTCGTTGCCATGCTGGAACGGGGCGAGACCATCCACGGCTCCAAGTCGGCTTAGCCGTCACGGCTGCCGACGCCGCGTTGCGGACGCCGGAGGTTCGCCCGTCATCCTGACGAAAGTCAGGATCCAGAGCCAAAGCGGTTGCGACTCTGGATGCTGAATCAAGTTCAGCATGACGACAACCAAAATGGCCGCTTTCCAGCCCCACGGACATTCTTGACCTTCGGTCTCAGAGATTGTCGGCGTTGGTTGCGGCACCACTGCAAGATTGAGGCGATCGAGGCCGCGCGAGCCCGATCGCCTCCCCGTCATACCGGACTTGCCTGGCCTTGCGAAAACGGGGCATCCGCATCCCGCTTCCTCCCGGCGCGAAATTCCGGGGTGCTGACGTTGAAATCCCTGTCCTACATGTTCGTTTTATGTTCTACCCTGCGCGATGGCACAGGACTGCTTCCATACCGCCTTGCCCGATACCGGCAGCGTCGCAATCGGGGCACGCAGGTGTCGCGCCGGCGACACCCGCCGGGCGCCGGACGGTTGCGCCGGTGTCGCCTCGGTGTCGCCTCGGTGTCGCGCCGGTGTCGCGCGCCGGTCGCCATCCCGGGGCGTTTGCGTCGCCTCGCCGTCGCATCTCGGGCAAAACCCCGCGACGCGCTCCACTTTCTCCACTTCGCAACCACGTCCGGGGCGACGATTCGAACAGATCGAATATGAGTTTAATGCACGGGCCATTGCGGTTCGCCGCGCGTTTCGGGCACAAGGAGCCGGCGGCATCTCCGCCGCCCGAGGGAGACCGCCATGCCGCCGCCTTCGGCGTCGATCGCAGGAGACGCACCGCCGCAGCGCGGCCGCTACCCCTCGCTCGAGGAAAGCCATCGCACCATTCCCGTGCCGACGCGTGGCGGATGGTGGCGGCGGCTGTTCGCCTTTGCCGGGCCCGGCTATCTGGTCGCGGTCGGCTATATGGACCCGGGCAATTGGGCGACCGACATCGCCGGCGGTTCGGCGTACGGCTATGCGCTGCTCTCGGTCGTGCTGCTTTCCAGCCTGATGGCGATGGTGTTGCAGGCATTGTCGGCGAAGCTCGGCATCGTCGCCGGCATGGATCTCGCGCAGGCGTGCCGCGCGCATTACACGCGCCGCACCACGATCGCGCTCTGGGTGCTGTGCGAGATCGCGATCATCGCCTGCGATCTCGCCGAGGTGCTGGGCACCGCGATCGCGCTGCAATTGCTGTTCGGTATGCCGCTGATCGCAGGCATCCTGATCACCACCATCGACGTGCTGCTGATCCTCGCGCTGCAGCGATATGGATTTCGCAAGCTCGAGGCGTTCATCGTGGCGTTGCTGGTGGTGGTCGCTGGCTGCTTCGCGTATGAATTGTGGCTCGCCGGACCCGACATGAGCGCGATCGGTGCGGGGCTGGTGCCCTCGACACGCATCGTCGCCGATCCGGCGATGCTCTATCTCGCGATCGGCATCCTCGGCGCGACGGTGATGCCGCACAATCTCTACCTCCATTCGGCGGTGGTGCAGACGCGCGCGGTGGCCGCCGACGCCGCTTCGAAGCGGCAGGCGCTGCGGCTGGCGACGCTCGATTCGAGCGTGGCGCTGACGCTCGCCCTGTTCATCAACGCCGCAATCCTGATCCTAGCGGCGGCCACGTTCCACACCGCCGGGCGCACCGACGTCGCCGACATCGACCAGGCCTATCTGTTGCTGAGTCCGATGCTCGGCGCGGGCGCGGCGAGCGTGGTGTTCGCGATCGCCTTGCTTGCCTCGGGGCAGAATTCGACGATCACCGGCACGCTCGCGGGGCAGGTGGTCGCCGAGGGCTTCCTCGATTTGCGCCTGCCCTTCTGGGCGCGGCGGATGGCGACGCGGCTGCTCGCGATCCTGCCCGCGGTCGTCACCATCGCGATCGCGGGCGAAGGCTCGGCGACCGAATTGCTGGTGCTGAGCCAGGTGATCCTCAGCCTGCAACTGCCCTTCGCGATCGTCCCGCTCGTCGCCTTCACCGGCAGCGCGCGGCTGATGGGGCCGTTCGCCAATCCGCGCTGGCTGAAGGCGCTCGCCTGGGCCATCGCGCTCGTCATAATCGGGCTCAACCTGACGCTGCTCATTGGCCTGCTCTGACGGCATGGCCATCGGTGTCATCGCGCGCTATGCGCGTGCCGAGCCCGGGCCGCGCCGTGCGGCCCCAAGCAGGAGACGATGATGGGGCGCTTCCTCGCCTTCGGGGAGATCATGCTGCGGCTGTCGCCGCCCAACCGCGAATTGCTGCTCCAGACGCCGCATCTCGACGTGTGGACCGCGGGTGCCGAGGCCAATGTCGCGACCGCGCTCGCGCTGCTCGGCCATGATGTCGCGCTCACCACCGTGCTCCCGGAAAACGCGCTGGGCGAGGCCGCGATCCGGTCGCTGCGCGGCCATGGCGTCGATTGCCGCCGGATCCTCCGCCGCGAGGGGCGGATGGGGCTCTATTTCGTGACGCCGGGCGCGGGGCTGCGCGCGACCGACGTCGTCTACGACCGCGCCTGCTCGGCCTTCGCCGAGACGCCGACCGAGGCGTGGGATTGGGACGCGCTGCTCGACGGCGTGACGCGGCTCCACCTCTCCGGCATCACCCCCGCACTCGGCCCGGTGCCTGCCGAAAGTGCGCTCGCCGCCGCGCGGGCCGCCGCGGCGCGCGACATCCCGATCTCGTTCGACGGCAATTACCGCGCGCGGCTGTGGGAAGCATGGGACAGCGACCCGCGCACCATCCTCACCGAACTCGTCGGTTATGCCGACATCCTGTTCGGCAATCATCGCGACGTCGCGCTGCTGCTCGACCGCGATTTCGGCGCCGACGGCGAAGCGCGCCGCCGGGCCGCTGCCGACGCCGCATTCGAGGCCTTTCCCAAGCTCCGCATCATGGCCTCGACCGCGCGGCACGTCGTCGATTCGGATCACCACCGGCTTTCGGCGCGCATCGATGCGCGCGACCGGGTGGCACAGACCGAAGAGATCGACCTTTCCGGCATCGTCGACCGGATCGGCGCGGGCGACGCCTTCGCCGCGGGTGTCCTCCACGCGCTCTTGCTGGGCGAGGATATCGAGCGCGCGGCGGCCGACGGGCTCGCGCTCACCTGCCTCAAGCATTCGCTCCCCGGCGACGCCAGCCTGTTCACCCGCGCCGATCTCGACGCGTTCACGATGGGCGGGGCGGACGTCCGGCGCTAGCGCAGAATCGGGATCGGCGCCGGGGCGGGGCGCGACAAGGCTTGCGCGATCGCCGCCTCGGCGACCGGCGCCATCACCTTGTAGCCTTCGGTGGTCGGATGGACGCCATCACCCGACAGACCAGTGCGGATGCCGAGTCCGTCGCCCTTGAGCGCGCTCCAATAGTCGGCATAGACGCAGCCGGTGCGCGCCGCATAACCCTTCAGCCAGGCGTTGAGCGCGACGATCGTCTTCCCCGTCTCGACGCTCGGCTTCCACGGGAACCGGTCCGCCGGCGGCACCGATCCGATGATCACGCGGATACCGTGCGCCTGCGCGAGCTCGACCATCGTGCGGACATTGGCCTCGGTATCCGCGAGCGTCATCGGCCCGGTATTGCCGCCGATATCGTTGGTGCCGCCCATGATGTGGACGACGTCGGGATGCAGATCGAGGACATCCTGCCGAAAACGGACGAGCATCTGCGGCGTCGTCTGCCCGCCAATCCCGCGATCGATCCGGCCCGGCGTCCAGAAGCTCGGTTCGCCGCTCCGCCACCAGTCGGTGATCGAATCGCCGATGAAGACGATGCGCGGGTGGCCCGGCGTGGGTTTCAGTTTCGCGTTCGCCGGGCGATAGCGGGCCATCTCCGCCCAGTCATTGTGGATACGCTCCTCAACCGGATCGAGCTTGGGCGCCTCCTGTGCGATCGCGGCGTTGGAAACCAGGACGGCCAAGGCGATGCCGATCATCCTCATGCCGTACTCCTCGAAAAAAGGCGACGCGCCGGTGAGTTTGGGGATGAGGCTTGAGCCGGCGCGTCCCCGGGGAGCACCGCCGCGCGCCCGAGGGCGGCACGACGGCTCCGAGACGGTCAGAAGCGGAAGCGCGCGCTTGCCTGGAAGGTGCGGGCCTGCTCGCGCACGCCCACCGGCAGCGCGTTATAGGCGCCGAAATACTGGTTGGCGTTGTCGTGGAGCAGGTTGGTCGCCTCGAGGCTGAGCGTGAGGAACTTGACCGGCGTGTAGTTGATCGCGGCGTCGAGCCGCGAGGTCTCTCCGGTATAGACCGAATAGCCGGGATTCACGTAGTCGATCGACGTCTTGTACTTCGACCGGAAATTGTAGGCGATGCGCGCGCTGAACTGCGGCGTATCGTAGAAGAAAGCGACGTTCCCCGAATATTTTGAGGTGTAGGGCGCATCGAAAATGCCAGATACATCAGGAACTTCGTCGGGCGGATATAGCTCCAACCGAGATTTCGGAATGTAGGTGAAGTTGCTGTTGATCCCGAAATCCTTGGCAAAGCCGCCGAGGAAATCGAAGAAGGTGTTGGCGGTAAACTCGAAACCGAGGATCTTGCCCGGCCCCGCGTTGCGCGGCTTGCCAACCTGCGCGATGCGGTCGATCGCGGGGACGTACTCGGGCGCCATCGTATAATAGATGAAGCCCTTCTGTTTCTTGAGGAACGCCGCCGCCGAAAGCTGCCCGCCGCGGCCGAAATAATATTCGAGCGAGGCGTCGAAATTGTTCTCGGTGATCGGCTTCAGGTCCGGGTTGCCCGAATAGACCGGCCCGGTGGGGCTGTTGATGGCGTCACGCAGTTCCTGGAACGGCCGCAAATCATAGAAACTCGGCCGCTGGACATTGTGCGTATAGGAAAGGCGGAGCTGGAGCTTGGGATCGAAGTGCAGGATCGCGGTCGCACTAGGCAACAGGTCCATATAATTGGCCTTGGTGGTAACCTGCGTCGTCACCAAGGTGTAATCGATCGTGCCGTCGGGGTTCTTGTTGAAGGCATATTGCGTGCTGGTCGCGTCACCCCAAGTGTTTACGTAGCGCAAGCCGAGCTGCCCATCGACCGGGAAGCCCGCGTCGAAGCCGTAGTTGAGGATGCCATAGGCGGCGAAGCTCTTCTCGTGCTCGCGGAATTGCGAGCCGAGATCGTTGTAGCTTGCTCGCTCGGTGGTGAGATCGTTGCCCACCGGATCGGCGCCGTTCGCGATCATATATTGCCGCAGCGAGTCCCAATTCGCGTAGAGATCGGCGCCGTTGAAATTGATCCAGGTCGGCGTCTCGCCGATGTTGCGGATGTCGGGCGTGGTCGATCCGATCGGAATGCCCGTATCGGCCGAGGCGTCGGCCAGGGTGGGGCGGGTGGCGGCATTGAAGAAATACGCGTCGCGATAGCCGTATTTGTATCCTTGCGCGCCGCTGGTGAAGCGATAACCCGCCTGGAGCGAGCGCAACAGCCCGGTATCACTGGTGTCGAGCGTCAGATCGACCGTGCTGACGAACTGGTGGCTGTCGTTGTCGCCGATCTGATCGTGCCAGCGGAACAGGCCGTTCTGCGCTGGATCGGTGATGTCGACGCCCGGAAAGGTGATGAATGGCCCGCCACCGGGCACGTTATCCGAATTGAAATCGACCGATGCCTGCGTGCCGCCGACGTAGCGCGTCTCAGTTTGGACGTAATACAGGCTGTTCTTCGACCAATCGTATTGCAGACCGAGGTTGATGTGGGCGATGCCGCCCTGCCAGTGCGTCTCGAAATTGGTGTGCCAAGTGTTGCTGTGCTGTTTGCGGTACAGCGTGTCCGACCCGCCGGGGACACCGTTGGGATTGTTCATCGTCAGCGAGCGGATCGTACCGTCGTCATTGGCGACGATGTTCGAATAGCGGCTCTGGAAATCGTGCGTGTTGAGATGCAGGCGATCCGAATCGAAATTCTCCCGCGTGCCGAAATAGGAGCCTTCGAGCACGAAATCGAGTTGATCGCTCGGGCGCCACTGGTACGAAACGTTGATCGAGGGGCGCTTGATGACACCTGCTTCGACGCCGTAATTGACCGCGTAGGGAATGATCAGGTTGCCGTTGAGTTCGGGCGGAATGTCGGCATAGCCCGGTTCGAAATCCATGAGCGGGATCGGCGATTCCGAGACGACGTAATTCTCCTGATAATGGTTCTCGGTGTACGAGGCGTTGATCAGGAGGCCCATCTCGCCGATCCCGGTCTCCCACCGGTCAGCGAGCAACAGGCTGGCATAGGGGCTCTTGGTGTTGCCGATATCCGAGAAGGTCTCGCGGAAGCTGCCCGCGACCGTCAGCCCCTTGTCGAGGTCTAGCGGCCGGCGCAGCTCGACATTGACCGTGCCCGCAATACCGCCCTCGACCTGATCGGCCGAGCGCGTCTTGTAGACCTCGACCGATTTGAGCAGCTCGGCCGGAATGTCCGCGAGGTTCATCGCGCGCGCACCGGCGGTGCCGACGTCACTGCCGTTGATCGTGGTCTGGATGTCGCTCAGGCCCCGGATCGTGACCGACGAGCCCTCGCCGTGGACGCGGTCGATCTGCACGCCGGGCACGCGCGCCAGCGCTTCGGGCACGTTGTTGTCGGGCAGCTTGCCGACATCCTCCGCGACGACCGCGTCGACGATCTGCTTGGAATTCTGCTTCTTGTCGCGCGCTTTCTCGATGCTGCCGCGGATGCCGGTGACGATGATGTCGGTCTTGGCGGCATCGGCCGCCGTCTGGCCGTCGTCGGTGCTGTCGCTCTGCGCATCGGCGGTGGTCTGCGCCAGCGCCGGCGTCGCAAGCATCAGCGCGGCGACTGCCGTGGTGGCGGACAACAAGACCCGTGTCTTCATCGCGATAAACCCCCTCTGATCTGTCGCCACTGACGGACGATCCGGATAACTGCTACTATATAAAGTATACAGAATTTCTTGTCTAGTCCGACATATTCGCTGAAAATCATGCGCGTAGCAGGCTGCGCCCCGCGACGGCCTCTGCCGCGCGACCGAATCGGCCGAAGAAAGGATGCGCGTGTCGGGACAGGCGGCTTGCGCAGCCGCCGAGCGTCAGTAACGGCCCCAGGTGAAGCGCGAGGACAAAGCGTAGTTCCACACCGCGCCGACGAGCACGCCGACGAGCGCCGAGACCGCCCAGGTGCCGCTGCGCGCATCGTGGAGGAACGCCGCGACGCCGACATTGGCGACGAGCCCGACCGAGCACACGACGCAGAACGACACCCAGCCGTCGATCAATTGCCGCCAGCCTTTGAGCCGCCGATCACGATAGGTGAGTGCGTTGTTGAGAAAGAAGTTCGCGGTCATCGCAATGGTTGCCGCGACGATCTGACCGGCGACGAAGCTCGCGCCGAACGCGAACAGCAGCACCGCCAGCACGCCCATGTGGACGCCGACGCCGAGCAGGCCGATCGCGGAGAACATGGCGAAGCGCACCGGGATCAGCCGCCCGAACAGGCGATCGTAGAGCGCGATCAGATATTCCATCGCGACGACGTGGTCGAGCTTGCTCTCGCCGCGTTGGCGGGTGCGGAAGGTGTAGGGCAGCTCGACGAAGTTGAGCGGGCGCGGGCTCGTCGTCATGATGTCGAGCAGGATCTTGAAGCCGATGCCGGTCAGCTCGGGCGTCAGTGCGCGCACGATGCGGGTGCGCACCATGAAGAAGCCGCTCATCGGATCGCTGAGATCGGCGCGCAACACATGGCGCGACAGGCGCGTCGCGAGCGCCGACTTGGCGATCCGGTCGCGATCCCAGTCGCCCGTGCCACCGCCCGCGACGAAGCGCGAGCCGATGACGATGTCGAGCGCAGGATCGGCCTCGAGCGCATCGAGCATATGCGGCAGCAGCGTTTCATCGTGCTGGAGGTCGCCGTCGATCACCGCGACCAGCGGCGCGGCGGTGGCGCACATCCCCTCGATGCACGCGGTCGACAGCCCGCGCCGGCCGATCCGCTGTAGCACGCGCACGCGGCGATCGATCCGGGCGATCTCGCGCGCCGCATCTGCGGTGCCGTCGGGCGAATTGTCGTCGACGACGATGACTTCCCACGCGCGCCCGTCGAGCGCCGCATCGAGCCGGGCGACCAGGGTCGCGACGTTCGCCGCCTCGTTGAAGGTCGGAACGACGATCGCCAGCTCGATCGGCGCTGCCGTCATGCGAGCTCGGCAAGCACCGCGTCGCCCATCGCCGAGGTCGAGAGCGTGCCGCCCAGATCGGGGGTACGCGCGCCGCCCGCGATCGCGGCCGCCACCGCCGCCTCGATGCGCGCGGCGGGCTCGGGCAAGTCGAGCGAGTGCCGGAGCAGCATCGCCGCCGACAGGATCGCCGCGCACGGATTGGCCTTGCCCTGCCCGGCGATATCGGGTGCGCTGCCGTGGATCGGTTCGTAGAGACCGCACGCGCCCGCCCATTCGCGCAGCGAGGCCGAGGGCAGCATGCCGATCGAGCCCGCGCACATGCTCGCCTGGTCGGACAGGATGTCGCCGAACATGTTGCCCGTCACCATCACGTCGAACTGGCCGGGGTTGCGCACCAGCTGCATCGCCGCATTGTCGGCATACATGTGGACCAGCGTCACCTCGGGATAGCCGCCCGCCACCTCGTTCACCACGTCGCGCCACAATTGCGAGGTTTCGAGGACATTGGCCTTGTCCACCGAATGCAGCCGCTTCTTGCGGCGCATCGCCATCTCGAAACCGACGGTGGCGATGCGGCGCACCTCGGCCTCGTCATAGGCCATCACGTCATAGCCCTGGCGCAGCCCGGCGTCTGTGGTGCGGATGCCCTTCTCGCCGAAATAGACGTCGCCGGTCAGCTCGCGCAGGATGACCAGATCGATTTCGCGCGCCACTTCGGGGCGGAGCGCCGAGGCTTCCTCCAGCCCCGCGAACAAGGTCGCCGGCCGCAGGTTGGCGAACAGGCCGAGCGCCTTGCGCAGGCCCAGGATCGCCTGTTCGGGCCGCATCGCGCGTTCGAGCGCGTCGCACGCCGGATCGCCCACCGCGCCGAACAGTACGCCGTCCGCGCGCTTGGCGAGATCGAGCGTCGCGGGCGGCAGCGGATGCCCCGCGCCACGATATCCGGCGCCGCCGACCAACCCTTCCTCATAATCCAGCCCCAGATCGAGCGCGTCGAGCACACGGCGCGCCTCGGCGGTCACTTCAGGGCCAATTCCATCTCCGGCGAGGACGGCGATCAACGGCATGCGGGACTCCTTCGTCTGTCGGCGCCCGCCTGTGCCGGGCCGGCGGCCGTCACGCAACCGCCCTTTTGAGCCGATCGATCAATCGTGCGCGCGCCGCGAGCGTCTCCGCGCGGCGATCGGCGAAGAGATCGCGCTCGAGAAAATGGCCCGTGAGCCGCAGCCCGGCGAGGATATCGGGCCAGTCCGCCGCCCCGCCGTCGCGCACGAAGGCGGGCAGCGGCAGCAGGCGATCGGCATAGTCCCCGCCCGCCGCGCGGCCGACCGCGGCGCCGCTCTTCGGGCTGACCCAGGCGAGATCATCGGCGGCGCCGGTCACGACGCAGCGATCGAGCGCGAGACCGAAACCGAGCTCAGCGAGCAGCAGCAGTTCGTAGCGTACCAGCGCCGCCGCCCAGCCGCGCGCGGCGGGTGCCGCCTCGATCGCGTCGAGCACGCCCGCCAGCGCGGCATGGATCGCGGGATAGGGCTGGCCTTCGGGCAGCGTCGCGGCGGTGAGCGCGGTCACCCAGTCGAGCGCGGCGGCGGGCAGCGGCTCAGCGAAGAGCGGCGCGCGGCTGTGGACAAGCTCGACCGCGAGTTGCGCGAGCTGATCCTCGGTGCGCGCGCGCCATTCGCCGAGCACGACGTTCGCCGGTTGCAGGATCGGGCGCAGCTGTCGCGAACGGCCGCCGCGGACATAGCCGGCGAGCACGCCGTCCGCCGCGGTGAGCGCGCGCACGATCGCGCCATGCTCGCCATGCGCGCGGACCGCGAGGATGATGGCTTGGGCGCGGATGTGCATCGACCCGGCATAGCCGAGCCGCGCGCCAGTGCAATCAGCGCCGGCGCAGGCGGCGCACCAGCGCCTCGGCGCGGAGGCGCTTGGTGGCGCGCTTCGCCGCTGCCATCGTCCGGTCGAACCCAGCGAGTGCAGCGATAGCGGCGCGGTTGGCGAGCGTGGAACGCAAAAGCATCAGATCGACGCAGGCGACGCCGCCGGTCGCGAACTGGCGCTTGTGCTGGCCCTCGCCCTCGGTGAAGTCGAAGCGCGCGAAGCGACCCTCGGCGAAGAGCGACCGCATCGCCTCGAGCTGGAGCACGCTGCCCACCGACAAATGACCGACCTCGGGATCGTGGCCGAGATATTCGTAGCGCAGCGTATCGCCTTCGGCGGGGCAATAGAGATAGGCGACCGCGCGGCCATCGATGAATAGCAGCCAGGCGCGGACGCGATCCGCCGCGGCCATCGCCAGCATCGACTGCACGAACGCGGGCGTATCGGGCAGGCCCGCGCCGAGCAGCGACTCTTGATAAGTCAGCGCCGAGAGCGGCCGCGCCAGTGCGTGGAAGGCCGCGAGCTCGTCGGGCGTCCGGTAGGCGCGCACGTTGAGGCTGCCGCCGCTCTGCGCGGCGAGCTTCTTCGCCTTGCGCTTGAGCCCCGAACGGGTGTTGGCCGACATGCCGGCGAGATAGCCCTCGAAGCCGCCGTTCAGGTCGGCGTAATAGCGCGTATAGCGCTGGCGGACGAAGGCGATCAGGCCCGCCGCCTGCGCCGTCACCGAGGCCATGCGCGCCTCGGGGAGCGAGGTGACGAGGATGCCGTCGGCCCCGTCGTCGAACTGGGGCAAGGCGATCGCGCGCGGCTCCAGCACATCGGCGAGCGACAGCGGCACGCGGATCAATCGACGCGGAATCGACCACAAGGTGCGCGCACCGACCTGAAACTTGAGCGGCTGGAGAACGGCGCTCACGCCGCGCGTTCCTCGACCATGTTCGACCAGAGCTGCTCGGCCTGGCGCCAGCGCGTGCGCAGCGTGTTGGGCGCGAGCGGGCGATCGGCGGCATCGAACCGGAGCGGCGGGCGATCGGCGAAATGCTGCGTCGGCAGATCGTGGCGCAGCGCTCGCAGCATCTCGCACAGCGCCTCGAAGCGGCGGACATGGATGCCGTTGGCGCGCGTGCCGGCGCGGTTGGCGAGCTCGAACGAATGGCTGACGATCGTCACCGCCGCATGGTGTTCCGTGATCGCGTGCTCCAGCGCGGCGCGGATTTCGCCGATCGAGAGCGCGCAGACCTGAAAGTTGCGCAAATTGCCCGGCGCGTCCTCGATCAGCGTGACCGGCAGCTCCACCAGCCCGGCGCGGACGGCGGGCGCGATATGATCGGCGGGAAGCCCGATCTGGCTGGGCCAGGGCGTCGCGGCGCCGTTATGGCTGCTGTCATAGGCGAACCCGAGCGCGGCGAGCGCGGCGAGCGTCTCGTCATTGGCGCCGTAGCTGCCGGCGCGGAAGGCGATCGGGTGCGGCGCGCCGGCCGCCTTCAGCAGATCGATCGCGCCGGCGATCAGGTCGCGCTGCTCGTGGGCGGAATATTCGACCATCTCGAAGCGCGCATGTGCCGCGCCGCCGTCGCCCATCTCCGCGCCCGCCCAATTGGGATGGAGGTGGAGTTGCACTTCCTGCCCGCGCGCCAGAATCGTCTCGACCAGCGGCTTGAGCCAGTCGAACCCGAACACCAGGGCCGGCATCGGATCGACGAAGAAGCACGCCTTGAGCCCGTGCATCGCGAGGCGATCGAGCTGGTAGCGCACCCCGACGCCCGCCGGATCGAGCGACCGCGCGACGATCTCGGACGCGTCGAGCGCGGCGGCGTGATGGCGCCAGGCGAGTTCGGTATCGACGGTGAGGAATACGGGCGTCGGCATGGCGCCAGCGCTAGCCCAGGGGCATGAAGATTTTGCCAATACGCCTGATTTCTCGGGAATCCGAAGGTACGAGGTGCCCTACGGCTTGATCCCCAGGCGCGCGTAATCCTCGTCGATCTGCGGCTGCATCAACCGCGCCGCAGCGAGATCGACAGCGGCGCCGGCGGCGTCGCCCTGCCGCTTGCGTATCACGCCGCGCATGAACATGCTCGCGGCCTGGCCCGGCGCGGTATCGAGCGCGGCGTTGAGATCGGCCAGCGCATCGTCCATCCGGTTCATGCGGAAATAGACCATCGCGCGACTGTCGAGCACCGATGCCGGCGATTCGGCGAGCTCGATCGACTTGGTGCAGTCCGCGAGCGCGCTGTCGAGCGCGACGCCGAGCGTGCCCTTGGTCCAGCAGCGGTTGTTGAGTGCGACCCAGTTGTTAGGTTTGGTCGCGGTTTCCTGCTCCGCGACGGCAAGCGCGGCCTCGCCCCGGCCTTGATCGACCAGGATGCTCGCCTTCTGCGCGAGCAGCGACAGGGCATCGTCGCCGGCGGTGTCAACATGCGCATCGAGCAGCGCGATCGCCTTGTCGGTTTCACCCTGTTTGGCCAGGCTGTCGGCGAGGAAAGTGAGGACCGGGATCGATTCGGGCTCGAGCTTGCGCGCTTCCTCGAGATCGGCTGTCGCGGCGCGATAATCGCCCAGCGCCCGGTGGATGTTGCCGCGGAACGTGTAATTATTCGCCGAGGGGCTGAGCGCGATCGCGTGATCCATGTCGCTGATCGCCTGTTTCCATTCGAACACCGACGCGTGGAAGCTCGCGCTGTTGATATAGGGCTGCGCTTTGTCCGGATCGTCGGCGATCGCGGCGTCGAGCGCCTTGCGAACGTCGGTGAAGCCGTGCGCGGCAAGCATCGTCTGCGCGCGCTGCCACTCGGGTGCATAATCGGCGGGCGCCGATTCACGCAGCGGGCTCGCCGCGAGCGCCGCCGTGGCCGCACGGGTCGCGGCGATCTCGCCGGGCGCGATCTCTCCCGGCAGCGGCGACATGCGATCGGTGACCGTCATCACGCCGTCGGCGAGCGAGGTGTGCCGTTCGAACACGGTGTTGGCAACCTTGGCGGGAAGCGTCGTCGCTCCGGTGAACACGAAGCCCTTGCCGTCGTCGGGTAGCCGGATGTGCGTGCGCATCTCGATCGCACCGTCGCCGCCGGTCCGCACCGGCAGATCGCGCCATGCCGCGCGCGAGCGATCGGGCGCGAAGGAGAAGCCCGACACCAGCTTGTCGAGCGAAAGCTCGTAGCGCCGGTCCTTGCGGTCCCAGGCCTCCCAGACGACACCCGTCGCCTTGGCGGTCGCGGTGCCGGCTGCGGCGTCATAATCGATCGACGTGGTGGTGATGTACGGATTGCCCATGACGTTGCGGACGAACGGCGACACCATGTCGTCGATCTGGTCGGCGCTCGCCTGGCTCGCCGCGGTCTGCAACTGCTCGGCGGTCGGCCCGCGGACCGTGAAGGTGATCGTATAGGGCGCGGGGAAGCCGATGCCCGCGCGCTGATCCATGTCGAGCGCGATCGCCATCTCGGGGCGAGCGTCCGGATGCGGCACGATCGGCATCAGCGCAGCGCCCTCGGCCCGGACGGGCAGCACCTTCACGAAATCGGGCGTGTCGCCGATATCGGCGAGGCGATCGCCCGTCCGCGTGCCGTCGAGCCATAGCGACGCGCCGCCGATCGTGGCGCGGACGAGCACGTGATCGAACGCCGCCGCGCTCGGCAGGCGCTTGTCGAGCAAGCCGCCGAGCGTGCTGCTGGCGAGCACCGGCTCGGCGATGATCCCCATCTTGCGCAGCATCGCGAGCAGCAGCAGCGACTTGGCCTTGCAGTCGCCGTAGCGTACCTCCCACGTCTTCGCGGGCGCCTGGGGCGTGTAATTGCCGCCGTCCATGCCCTTGAAGAGATAACGTACCTTGTCCTGCACCAGCCGGAGCGCCGCGGCGGCGCGGGTGCGCGGATCGGACGACGCGGCCTCGATCGTCGCAACCTGCGCCGCGAGATCGCTGCCGTCGGGGATCGTGCCTTCGGTTGCATAGAGCGGCGCCATCGCCTTCGACACCGCCGCCCAATCGGCGAAGCTCGCCGCCTCGACGAGCAGCACGCGGCGATAGCGTAGCGGTACGTCCGCCGGCATCTCCGCTTCCTTGTCGAGCGGCACCGGCACGTCGAGCACCATATAGCCCCCCTGCTTGACCGGCTTGACCGCGAGCCCGTCGACATAGGTGCGCCAATGCAGGTCGCTGCCGACCGGCCAGGACAGCCGCGTGCGCGCGAAGCGGATGGGCATCGGCTTCGCCATCAGCGGCAGCACGGCCTGCACCGCCTCGCCCAGCGCCTTGTCGCGCTGCGTGGTCGAGACGCGGAAATGCAGGACATCGCCGACGCGGAGCCCCTCGACCGACATGGTCGCGGTGAGCACCCCGTTGAGCATGAGCTGTTCCATCTGCTCCTCGCGATGGAGCACGGAGAATTTCTGGCCCGCGGCGAGCAGGTCGATCGTTTTGCCGTCGCGCAGGATCTCGACATTGTGGATGATCAGATCGCCCTGATCGGGCTGCCACGGTAGGTTGATCGTGCCCATCTGGTTGAGGAGCTGCGCCGAGGAAATCCGGATCGCGGTGTCGCTGTAACTCCACACCACACCGTTTTCGATCCGATCCTGCTGATCGAGCGTCTGGAAGATCGGGGAGCTCGTCGTGAGCGCGGCGCTGTCGATTGCGGGCGCGGACGTCACCCAAGCGGGCGCGGGCGCGTAGGTCGGTTCGTCGCTCGCATGTGCGATGGTGGCGGTGCCGGCCAGCAGGCCCGCGATGACGACGCGACGAAACATACGAAAACTCCCCCGTTTGATTGGGGCAGCTTAGCGCGCGAGATCGTTGGATCAAAGGACGAATCGTGCAGATTCGGCGACGAAATGACGTCATTTCAGTGGGAAGAACAGAATTGGCAGGCGTGCGCGGGAGAAATGGATCGTCATTGCGAGCCACGAAGAGGCTCGGCAATCCAGCCGACGCTGTCCCATGAATCGACGCGGCGCTAGCGCGCTTAGATATGGCGAATACTTTTGATCTAACTAGGATATTTTCGCCACGCGTGGTAAAACCGGCACCGCAGACCCGAAGGGAGGACGGGAGATGGGATCATCTGCAGTGCGCCGATCGGCATGGTTGGCGCTAGCCATACTGACCGCAGCTCAGCCAAGCGCCGGAGATGCGCAGCAAATGCCGGCGTCCAGCGACGGGAACCGTAGCGAGCAAGCAGCCCGTCCAACCTCGATGCGACCCGGTACCGCCGCCGACATTCTCGTCGAGAGCCTGCGTGAACCGACGGACTCCCTTCCGATCATCGTCGACAGGCAGCGATTCGCTCTCCAGACCAAGGTAAGCCGACAGGCGAACTCGGAAGCGCGCCGGTTCGCCAGATGCGCGAAGCCCGACAATCGCCGCCTGCTGCGTGCTGCGATTGATGGGCCGGTAAATCAGCGGCCCACGCAATGGGCGCTCGATCGTATCATACGGACGCATCAGGGCTGCTATTCTGGTTTGCCGGTGTTCCTACCGCCGCCCGCGCCCTATTACGGTGTCTGCAATCCCCAAATCGTGCAGCAAATCGCCGGCCAGCCCATTTCGATCTGTCGCGCGATTTACGATCGCGCCGCGTTGATCGATCGAGTGCTCGACAGGTACGTGCCACATCTCAGCCTCACGACCACGCAGTTGCTCGATCCCGTAGTGCATGCCCGCTTTCGAGCGCGCGAAGACGAGCGCAACGTTTCCCGCCTCAGCTCCGATCTCCGCTATTTCGGAGTGGCTGCCTGCATCGTTGCTGTCCAACCCAAGCGTGCGCTGGCGTTGCGGCAAAGCGAGCCCGGCAGCGCGAGCGAGACACGTTTGATTACTGTCCTCGTCGGCACCGCCACAACCTGCCTGGGCGGCGTTAAGCGCGTGAAGCTCGATGCGGTGCAATTTCGTGCCTACATCATCGACGCGATCTATTCGTGGGCCGTTGCGCTGAAGGGCGCCGATTCACTGATCCCGCCGGCGGACGGCGACTGATCTTCAGCGCGCGTGGTAGAAATCGTAGACCTGTTGCGCCACGGTGCGGCTGACACCCGGAGCGCGTTGCAGGTCTTTGAGGCTCGCGCCGCGGACCGCGCGGGCGGTGCCGAAGTGCATCAGCAGCGCCTTCTTGCGGGCAGGCCCGATGCCGGGAACCTCGTCCAAGGGGCTCGCGCCGATCGCCTTGGCGCGCTTCGCCCGATGCGCGCCGATCGCGAAGCGGTGCGCCTCGTCGCGCAGGCGCTGGATGTAGAAGAGGAGCGGTGAGTTGACCGGGAGCGTCAGCTCACGGCCGTCGATCAGGTGGAAGACCTCGCGCCCCTCGCGGCCGTGGTGCGGGCCCTTGGCGACGCCGACCATGCACAAATCCTCGATGCCCAAATCCTCCAGCACCGCCCGCGCCGCGTTGAGCTGCCCACGACCGCCGTCGATCAGCACCAGATCGGGCCAGGTGTCGCCGTCGCGATCGGGGTCTTCGGCCTGCGCACGGGCGAAGCGGCGAGCAAAGACCTCGCGCATCATGCCGAAATCGTCGCCGGGGACGGTATCCTTGTTGCGGATGTTGAACTTGCGATACTGGCCCTTGCGGAAGCCCTCCGGCCCCGCGACGACCATCGCACCGAGCGCGTTGGTGCCCTGGATGTGGCTGTTGTCGTAGATTTCGATGCGGTCGGGCGGCTCGGCCAGCTCGAACACGTCGGCAAGCTCGCGCAGCAATTTCGCCTGCGTGGTCGATTCGGCGAGGCGGCGATCGAGCGCTTCGGCAGCGTTGCGCGTCGCCTGCTCCATCAACCGCCGGCGCGTGCCGCGCTGGGGGACGGTGATCGTAATCCTGATGCCGGCGCGCTCGCCGAGCGCTTCAGCCACCAGCGCGGAATCGGGCAGCGCCCGATCGACGAAGATCGTCCGCGCGGGCGGCACCTCCTCGTAGAATTGGGTGAGGAAGCTTGCGAGCACTTCGTCCTCGGGCACGTCGGCGGTGTGCGCGGGGAAGAAACTGCGGTGCCCCCAATTCTGGCCGCCGCGGATGAAGAAGGCCTGGATGCCGATCGTGCCGTGCTTCGACGCCAGCGCGAAGATGTCAGCATCGCCTACGCCTTCGGCGTTGATCGCCTGGCTGCCCTGGATGAAGGTGAGCGCGCGCAGGCGATCGCGCAGGACCGCGGCGAGCTCAAAATCTTGCCGCTCGGCCGCAGCCTGCATCTGGGCGCCGAGCTTGGCCTGGACGTCGGTTGCCTTGCCGGCGAGGAATTTCTTCGCGTCCCCCACCAGCTCGGCATAATCCGCTTCGTCGATGCGGCCGACGCACGGCGCCGAGCAGCGCTTGATCTGATAGAGCAGGCACGGGCGGTCGCGGGTCTTGAAGAAGCCGTCGGTGCAGCTGCGCAGCAGGAACAGCTTCTGGAGCGCGTTGAGCGTCTGATTGACGCTGCCCGCGCTCGCAAAGGGCCCGTAATAATTGCCTTTGGCGCGCCGCGCGCCGCGATGTTTCTGGATGCGCGGAAAGGCGTGATCGGCGCGCAGCAGGATGAAGGGGAAGCTTTTGTCGTCGCGCAGCAGCACGTTGTAGGCGGGGCGGTGGCGCTTGATGAGCTGCGCTTCGAGCAGCAGCGCCTCGGCCTCGTTGTTGGTGGTGACGATCGTCATCGACCGCGTCTGCGCGACCATGCGCTGGAGACGCTTGGGCAGGCGATCGACCTGGGTGTAGTTGGTGACGCGGTTCCTGAGCGCGCGCGCCTTGCCGACATAGAGCACCTCGCCGCGCGCATCGAGCATCCGATAGACGCCGGGCCGCGTCGGGAGCGTCTTCAGCACGTTGCGGATCGCGGCGACGCCCGCCTCCAGATCGGGCTGGCCGGCGCCGCGCACGGTATAGGTCTGCGCCTCCTCGTTGAAGCGCGAGGCGGCGTTGGGGCGATCGGGACGGTCGGCTTTGCTGCGCGGCATGGGGAGGATTTAGGCGCACGGCGCGTCTCGGCCAAGCGTGACGCCGCGAACAAACGCCTTCCTCCCCCTGCAAGGGGAGGGGAACCGCGGCCGAAGGCCGTGGTGGAGGGGTGTCCCGCTGCGTTGCCAGGGTGACACCCCTCCGTCGCGCTACGCGCGCCACCTCCCCTTCCAGGGGAGGATCGTTTACCCCTGCGCGAAGAGCTTGGTGCCGACGACCCCGATCACGATCAGCGCCATGAAGGCGGCCTGCACGCCGCTCACCTTGTCGCCGAAGAAGATCATGCCGCCGATGATGACGCCCACCGCGCCGAGGCCGGTCCACACGGCATAAGCGGTGCCCGCGGGGATGCCGCGCATCGCCAGCGCGAGCAGGCCCATGTTGACGAAGGAGAGGACGATCGGGACCGACGAGGCCTGCCACGTCGCGGCGGTCGCGGCCCATTTGAGACTCAGCGCCCAGGCGATTTCGGTGACGACGGCGATGGCGAGGATGAGCCAGGGCATGGGGGTCTCCCACGGGCTCGGAGGAGGAAGCACGGCCGCCGGAAACCCGGAAGAGACGGCGGCGCGGGAATGGATCAGAAATCCGTTCGTTTCGAGCGCAGTCGAGAAACGCTGGTGCGCGCCCCGCTTCTCGACGTCACTCGAAGCGAACGGAATGGGGCGCGATTAGGCCGTTGCCCGGCTCAGGCCCGGCCCAGCCCCGCGATGGTGCGATCGACCAGCGCTTTGTCGGCCTTGGCGCCGTGCTGCTTGGCGATGATCTCGCCCGCGGCGGCGGCGGCGGCTTCGGCGGCGCGGGCGCGGACGTCGGCAATCGCCTGGCGCTCGGCGGCGGCGATCTTGTCCTCCGCCATCGCCGCGCGGCGCGTCATCAGCTCGTCGGCATCAGCCTCGGCCTTGGCGAGGAGCGCTTTCGCCTCTTCCTCGGCATGAGTGACGATCGCGGCGGCGTCGCCCGCGCTCGCAGCGTTGCGCTTCTGTGCCTCGGCGAGCAGCGCCTCGGCCTCGGCGCGGAGCTTGGCGGCCTCGTCGAGCTCGCGCCGAGTGTCGGCGATCCGGGCGTCGAGCGCGTCGCGCACGCGGTGGTGCGCGCGGCCGAACACGAACAGGCAGACGAGGAAGATCGTCAGGCTGACATAGACCCAGCCCTCGGCGTTGAGGCCGAGCACGGTCTCGCCGGTGGTGATGCCGTGTTCGGCGCCCTCCACATGGCCGGCCGCGGCGAGCAGAAGCAGCATCAGCGCGCCTCCCTTACGCCAGCGCGGCGCGCGCGGCGCCGGCGGCGGTGTCCGCATCGGGGCGGGCGCCCGTCAGCTTCTCGACGATCTCGGCCGCGGCATCGGCGGCGACGCGCTCGATCTCGCCCGTCGCCTTGGTACGCGCAGCGGCGAGCGCCTTGCCGGCTTCGTCGGCGCGCGCATCGAGCGTCGCCTTGGATTGCGCGAGCTTCGCCTCGAGCGCAGCGGCGGCAGTGCTGCGCGCCTCGTCGAGCTTTGCCCGCGCCGATTCCTGCGCCGAGGTGATGCCGGCCGCATAGTCCGCCTCGATCCGGTCGGCGTCGGCCTTCGCCTTCGCCGCCGAATCGATGTCCCCCGTCACCTTGTCCGCGCGCGCCTGCACCACGCGACCGAGCTTGGGCAGCGTCGGCAGCACGATCCCGAAGAACAGGATCGCGAAGGCGATGCACAACCACACCATCTGCGGTGCGAAATTGGCGAGCTCGAACTGAGGCATCGGATCAGACTCTTTAGGCTGGTGTCGGCCCGGCTCAGCCCGCGAAGGCGAGGTAGAGCGAGACGACCGCCGCGATCAGGCCGAGCGCCTCGACCACCGCGAAGCCCAGGAATAGGCGGCCCGAGATGCGCGGCTCGGCATCGGGATTGCGGAACGCGCCCTGGAGGTGGCTGCCGAACACATAGCCCACGCCGATGCCGGCAAGGCCCGCACCCATCGCCGCGAGGCCGGCACCGATGAACTTGGCTGCTTCAGGATCCATGATTGCTTCCTTTGGAGTGAAATCGATTAGTGGAGGTTGATCGCATCGTTGAGATAGATCGACGCGAGCAGGGCGAAAACATAGGCCTGGATGACCGCGATCAGCAGCTCGAGCGCGGCGAGCGCGATGTTCACGAACAGCGGCACCACGCCGAACACATAGGGCAACGCGCCGAACGATCCGAGCGCGACGACGAACGTGCCGAACACCTTCAGCAGCACGTGCCCGGCGGTCATGTTCGCGAACAACCGGATCGCGAGCGTGAACGGGCGTGCGAGGAACGATACCACCTCGATCGGCAGGATGACGATGCCGAGCGGAATGTTGACGCCCTTGGGCCAGAACAGGGTGAAGAAGTGCAGCCCGTGCTTCCAGAAGCCCACGATCAGCACGATCGCGAAGATGATCAGCGCGAGCGCGAGCGTGACCGCGACATGGCTGGTCGGCGTGAAGGCACCCACCCAGGGGATCAGGCCCAGGATGTTGAGCGCGAGCACGAAGATGAAGACCGAGAAGATCAGCGGCACGAAGCGGCGGCCGTTGGGGCCGACATTCTCGTCCATCATGCTGACGACGAAGCCGTAGACATATTCGACCGCGGCCTGCATCCGGCCGGGCACGAGCTTCGGGTTCGCGGTGCCGACGTAGAGGAACACCGCGACGATCGCGAGCGCGATCAGCATCCACAGCGACGAATTGGTGAACGACAGGTCCACGCCCGCGACCGGCGGGATCGGGTGCAGCACCCGGATCGCGAACTGTTCCATCGGATTGTTGCCGGCCATCGGTCGCGCTCTACTCGTTGTCGTTGGTCGGATCGGTGTCGAACTGCTTCGAGGTCGCCATCGCGCGGCGCAGGCCGCCGGCGAAGCCCAGAAGCAGGAAGACGATCATCAGCCAGGGCGTGGTGCCGAGCCACTTGTCGAGCAGGAAGCCGATCAGCGCACCCACCAGCACGGTGCCGACGAATTCGATGCCGACCGCCCAGCCCTTGCTCTCGGCCGCGCCCTCGGCATGGCTCACCGGCGCCTCATGCGCGGCTTTCGCCTGCGCGATGCGGCGGTCCAGATCATCGGACTCGTTCTGGCGGTCGTCAGCCAACGCTCGAATACACCCTGATATAGAAACGCCGCCAGACAAGATGCCGGCGACGAACAAACCCCGGGCGACGCAAGGCCCCCGTTGCGGCGTCCGTTTAGGAAAGGGGGCGTGGGGAGTCAACCGTTGCGGGAGACTTGTGAGCCCCTCCCCTTAAGGGGAGGGGTTGGGGTGGGGCCGTGCGGCAGGCGCACACTCTGCGAGACATCCCCCACCCCCAAACCCCTCCCCTTAAGGGGAGGGGCTTTTTTTGGTGGATCACACGCAGCGCGCGTCGCGCTCCGGCGCCGCCGACGTGCGGGTCTTCCAGCTGCCGTCGGGGGCCTTGTACTTCTCGCCGGGCACCGTCTTGGCGATCAGGTTGCAGCCGGCGACGAACGCCATCTGCTCGACCGTCGCACCGTTGGCGGCCTGCTTGGTGTAGGCGGCCTTGCGCTGGATGTTGATGTTGTTGACGAGCGCCTTCAGATCCGCCGTCGCTGCGCCGACGATGCCGAGATAGCCGTCGGGCTGCTCGCCGATCTGGCCGGCCGCGCGCGCCTTGGCATAAGCCGGATCGCGCTGCGCATAGGCGCTGGTGGCGAGGCCGGCGACGGCGAGGCCGCCGAGGCCGAGCGCCGCGAAGAAGATGAGCTTGCCGTGTTTCATCAGAAAATTCCCGGATTGTCCTGGATCAGCGATTTCGCCTCGCTGTCGAGACGATACACCACTTCCTGGGTGATGTTGACGTTGAGATTGATCTCGATCGGCTTGTCGGGGGCGTTCACCGTCACGCAGCCGCCGGTGGCGCCGCCTGCACCGATGAGCAGCATCGCGATCGCTCCCTTCATGCCTGCCGTCATCCTCCTGTCGGTTGGCGTCCATTCTGTTTCGGTCATGGCACGGTCTCGCTTTCGGTGGGCTGAATGGGCCGGTCAGCCGGCGTTGTCGAGGGCGCGGGCGCGCCCGCTTCGTTCTGCTGTTTGATGAGCGCGGGCAGGTTGCGCTGGATCAGGCGCGTGGGATCGTAGAGGCTCTGCGCCGAATCGAGCAGCCCGCGGAAGGGCGCGCGGATCTTGACGTTGAAGATGAAGGGCAGCTTCGCCAGCCGCTTGATCAGGAAGTTGCTCTTGGTGCCTTCGCCCTGGCTGACGCCGGCGAAGCGCACTTCAGTGACCATTTCGCCCGCGAGCGGGCCGTTCATCGTGATCGTCAGGTTCTTGTATTCGAGCGCCTTCAAGGCCTGAAACGCCATGTTGCCCCAGGTGCCGAGATCGTGCTGTGAGACTTCGCCGACATAAGCGAGCGAGCCGCCGCCTTCGCGCACCGTGAGGTGGCCGTTCTCGATCCGGCCGCCGGTCTCGTCGAACACCATGGGCAGCGTGCCGTCGAACACGCCGGTCGCGGTCAGGTTCTTGAAATCGAACTGCTGGAGGAATTGCGCGGCGTCCATGCCGGTGATGGTGAAGGTCAGCCGCTTCTGCTGGTGCTCGCCGAAATCGAGCAGCGTGGGTTCGAGCACCAGCGCACCGCCGGCGAAGGGCCATTTGCCCCCATCGACCTGCACCTGGGTCGAATTGAGGATGCGATAATGGATCACGCCCTCGGTCGCGGCGACGCCGGGGTTGACCGAGGCGACGGTCGCGACCTGGCCGGGCGCGCTCACCAAATTCAGCAGGTCGGTGAAGCGGATCTGGGTCGCCAGCCCCTCCACAGGGCCGAAGGCCGCGGCGAGATCGGTGTCGTCGGTGCCGAAGGTGCCGGTGCTGGTGACGCCATCGGGGCTCCAGGCGATGTGTCCCTGCCCTTTGACCGTGCCCTTGACGTCGGCGATCACGCCATAGGTGAGCCGGGTGAGCTGGCTGGGCTGGAAGCCATCGCCGAAAGTGATGCCCGGCACGGTGAGATCGGCATCGCCCGTGCCGGTCGACAGATCGTGGCCGATCCGCACGTCGGCGACCCTGGTGCCGGTCTCGGGCTCGGCGAGCGTGCCGGTGGCGGCAATGCGGTTGGCGGCGAGATCGAAGGCGACATCGTGCGAGACGAGCGGCTTGAAGCGCGGTTCCTCGGCGGCGTCGGAAACGGTGAGGCCGCCCGTGAGTGCAAGCTTGCCGGCCGCGAAGCGCCAGTCGCCGGCGGCATCGGAGAGAATCAACGGCACGGTGCCGATGCGGCCCCCCGCGCCCGAGAAGGTGCCCGCCACCGCGCCGTCCGCCATGTGGCCGTCGAGATGCGCGGCGTCGATCCGCGTCTGGCTGTCCTCGGCGCCGAGGCGTGCGGCGACATCGCTCAGCACGAAGCCGCGTTTTGCAAGCGCAAGCTCGGCGCCCGACGCATCGAGCGACAGCGGCGTCTGCCCGAGCCGCCCTTCGAGGTGCGTGGCCGCGAGCCGCGCGCCACCCGATAGCGACACGCCGTTCACCGCAAGCAGCGCGCCGCCCGAGGGGCAGAGCGTGAGGCGCGTGGGATCGAGCACGAGGCTCGATACCGCGAGGTGGTCGAACGAGAGCGGCGCGCACTGCCGGTTGACGAGCAACCGCCCTGCCCCGTTCCATGCGCCGTCGATCGGCATCCGCGCATTCTCGATTCGCCCGTCGCCGAGGGGGCCGGAGAGCGTGGCGGTGGTCGAGAAATGCGTCGATCCGTCCGGGTTCGCAGTGAACCGGACGGGGGTGAGCGCGAGCGAGGCGCCGTCGGCCGCATAGGGGCGGATCAGCGCATTGCCCGTCATCGGGCCGCGCGCGCGCTCCTGGTGGAGCTGCACCGCGGCGCTGGGCATCCCCCCGCCTTCGAGCGTCAGCAGGCCATCGATGCGCAGGCCCCGATCGGGCCAGGCAACCTGGACGCCGTCACCGCTCGCAAGCGTCGCGCTGGCACCGCTGGCGGCGTGGACGATCAGCCGCGAGACGCCGATCCGGCCCTGCCCCTTGGCCTGGAGCGCGTCGATATTGGCGGTGACGTCGAAATCGCGCGTCGCAGCGGCGCCGGCCTCGACGAGCTTCGCCATCAGCGGTCCGACGGGCGAGCCCTGCGCCGAATCGGCGGCCTTGCCGATCCTGACGCGCCAGGCGTCGGCGAGCCGCGCGTTGCGCGCACCCGCGCTGCCCTGAAAGGCGAGGAAGCCGTTCTCGACGCGATAGCCGCCTGCCAGCGAAAGCCGGGCGGCGGCCACATCAGCCGACACGACCGCGCCGGTCGCGAGATCGACCGAGCCCGAGGTGCGCGACGGCGAGCCTTCGAAATCCACGCTGCCGGCGATTTCGTGCGCCTGCGCCGCGGGCGTGCGCGCGCTGGTGATGCGCAAGCGCGCGCGACCCTGCCAGCGATCGAGCCGCTCGCCCAGCGTCGCCGCGACGATGCTGCGCGCGCCGTCGATCTTCGTGTCGCCGCAGGTGACGGTCCCCGCGCTGAGCGGGCCGGTGAGCGTCGGGCGCGCGTCGGTGATCGAAACGCGCAGCAGCGCGACGAGGCGATCGGCGGTGCATCCGGACAGCGCCAGCGTCTCCGCCACCGCGGTGACGTGTCCCGAAAAGCCGTCGTCGAGCCGGCCGCGCCCCGCCGCCTTGAGGCCAACCACGCCATAGGGCGTCTCAAGGTGCATCCGGGCGTCGTCGACCGTCACGTCGAGCGCGGGAAGCGCGAAGGGCTTGCCCGAGGGCGGCGGCAGCAACCGGTCGATCGCGCCGAGCGAGAGCGTGCCGTCTACTAATTTGCCGCGCAGGCGGACCTGACCGGCGCGCACCGCCGTCACCGACGCGCCGGTGAGGCCGATATCGGTCGACAGCTCCACCCAGTCGGCAACGAGATCGGGATGCGCGGGATCGCCGATGACGAGGTTGGTGAGGCGCTGACGCCCCAGCCCCAGATCGGCGATGTGGTAACGCGCCTTGACGCCCTTTTCGGCGAGCATCTGATCGACATAGCTCGCCGCGATCGGCTTGCGCTCGATCCACAGCCCGACGAGCGGCACGAGCACCAGCGCCGAGCCGCCGATCAGCCACCAGCGCAGGCGGCCAATCCGGGGGACGGCGCGGCGGCGACGCGGCGTCGGCGCGGCTTCCGCGGCCGCCTCGTCCTCGTCCTCGTCCACCGTCACGCCGCTCGCAACTCCTCGCCCCTCCCGCTCGGGCCGCGTTTCAAGCATAGGCAAGATGAACGTAGACACAATTGCGCATGCCACGCACCGCGCGTAATTCGTTGAACGCATGAGCGTTCCCGAGCCCGACCATAGCGGCCACCGCGCCCGGCTGCGCGAGCGCCTGATCACCGGCGGCGGCGATACATTGCTCGATCACGAGCTGATCGAATATCTGCTGATGCTGGCGGTGCCGCGGCGCGACACCAAGGGGCTCGCCAAGCGGCTGATCGCCGAATTCGGCGGGATGGCGGAGCTGCTTGCCGCCGATGCCGGATCGATCGCCCGGGTCAAGGATGCCGGCGACAGCGTGGTCGCGGCGATCAAGATCGCTCAGGCGGTCGCGATCCGGGTGCTACGCGCGGAGGTGTCCGCCCAGCCTGTGCTCGCCAACTGGCAGGCGCTGATCGACTATCTCAACGCGCGGTTGGCGCACCAGACGATCGAAAGCGTGCGCGTGCTCCACCTCAATACGCGCAACGTGCTGATCCGCGACGAGGAGATGAGCCGCGGCTCGATCGACGAATCGGCGGTCTATGTGCGCGAGGTGATCCGGCGCGCGATCGAGCTGGGCTCGGCGGCATTGATCCTCGTCCACAACCATCCCTCGGGCGATCCCGCGCCGAGCCGCGCCGACATCGAGATCACGCGCAACGTGATCGAGGCGGGCAAGCGGATGGGGATTGCGGTACACGACCACCTCATCATCGGCCGTGGGGGTCATGCGAGCATGCGGTCGATGGGATTGATTTAGGGCCGAACGGTCCTGATCCTCCCCGCGCCCGCGAGGATAAAAAAACGGCCGCCGGACGCTGGGTCCGACGGCCGGTCTCAGGGCTCGTAGCCGGTCCGTAGTGACTTACGAAGCGCCCTGGGACAGGAAGGCGATCAGTTCGCTTTTGCTCAAGACCGCATCCTTGTCGGTATCGGCGGTGGCGAATGCCTGGGTGCCCCAGGCCGCCATGTCGGAGCTGCCGGCCGCGACCGCGGGATCGCTCACGGCGCGCAGCTCGGTCATCCACGCGGTGAATTCGGTCTGGTCGAGCGTGCCGTCGCCATTGGTGTCGTAGGTCGGAAATTCCTGTTCGACCGCCTGCGCGACATCGTCGCCGGCGGGCGCGGGCTGCGCGACCTGCTGGTCGGGCGTAACGGCACCCGGCGGTGTCGCCGAATCCTGCGACGGTTCGGCGGGCGCCGGTTGCGCAGGCGGCGTCTGCGCCGCGTCCTGCGCCTGGACGACAGACGCGGACGCTGCGACAACGGCGGCAAACAGCACCTGCTTCAACATCCTCCTCCTCCTGCATCACCCGATTCAACCTCCACATGGGCGCTGCGGGTTCGCGCGCCATCGGTTTGTCGGCGCGGCTCGTCCCTGCTACCGCGCCCCTCGCCGCGACTCCGAGCCCGATTTGCGACGAGCCGCGGCGCAACGATCTTTCAAGAAGGACTTTGCCGCATGGTGCCGCGTTACGCCCGCCCCGCGATGTCGGACATCTGGACCCCCGACTCGCGCTTCCGCATCTGGTTCGAGATCGAGGCGCACGCCACCGACGCGCTCGCCGAGCTGGGCGTGGTGCCCAAGGAAGCGGCAGCCGCGATCTGGGAAAAGGGCGCGTTCGAGGTCGAACGGATCGACGCGATCGAGGCCGAGGTGAAGCACGATGTGATCGCTTTCCTCACCAACGTCGCCGAGCATGTCGGCGAACCCGCGCGCTTCATGCACCAGGGCATGACCAGCTCAGACGTGCTCGACACCTGCCTCGCGGTGCAGCTGGCACGGGCGAGCGATATCCTGCTCGACGATCTCGACAAGCTGCTCGAGGCGATCAAGCGCCGCGCGATCGAGCACAAATACACCCCCACGATCGGCCGCAGCCACGGCATCCATGCCGAGCCGGTGACGTTCGGGCTCAAACTCGCCCAGGCCTATGCCGAGTTCGACCGCAACCGATCGCGGCTCAAGGCGGCGCGCGCCGATGTCGCGACCTGCGCCATCTCGGGCGCGGTGGGGACGTTCGCGAACATCGATCCGCGCGTCGAGGCCCATGTGGCCGAGAAGATGGGGCTGACGGTCGAACCGGTCTCGACCCAGGTCATCCCGCGCGACCGCCACGCGATGTTCTTCGCGACGCTGGGCGTGATCGCGAGCTCGATCGAGCGGCTGGCGACCGAGGTGCGGCACCTGCAGCGCACCGAAGTGCTGGAAGCCGAGGAATATTTCTCGCCCGGCCAGAAGGGCTCGTCGGCGATGCCGCACAAGCGCAATCCGGTGCTGACCGAGAATCTGACCGGCCTCGCGCGGATGGTGCGCGGCTATGTGACGCCGGCGCTGGAAAACGTGGCCTTGTGGCACGAGCGCGACATCTCGCACTCGTCGGTCGAGCGCTTCATCGGCCCCGACGCGACGATCACGCTCGATTTCGCGCTGGCGCGGCTGACGGGCGTCATCGACAAGCTCGTCGTCTACCCTTCGCGCATGCAGAAGAATCTCGACCGGATGGGCGGGCTGGTCCATTCACAGCGCGTGCTGCTGGCGCTGACGCAGGCGGGGGTGAGCCGCGAGGACGCCTATCGGCTGGTGCAACGCAACGCGATGAAGGTGTGGGAATCGGACGGGCAATTGTCACTGATGGACTTGCTCAAGGCCGACCCGGACGTGACCGCTGCGCTGAGCCCCGAGGATATCGAGGCGCGGTTCGACCTCGATTATCATTTGAAGCACGTCGACACGATCTTCGCGCGGGTGTTCGGAAGCTAGGTTTCACATCGGCCTGGGCCACCCTCACCCTTTCCACTCGGCGCCGCCGAGCGGGGACGCGGAAGGGTGAGGGTGATCCGGATTTAACGATGACGCGTCACGCTCCAAACAGGGTCGTTACGCCAGCGATTGCATTTGCTGCAATCGCGAAGGCGTCCTTTGCGATTGCCTATTGAACCAGTGGGATTATCTGTGCTGCACCGCAACAAAGCGGGCGTCGGGCAAGGGGCCTGGCGCGCAGGAGACCAGAACAATGCGCAACTACGAGACGACGGCGTTCGGCGCCGTTGCCCTGATTGCCCAGGCGCTGGTCGTCGCCGCGATCTTCGTCGGCTGAACCAGTTTCCGGCAATCCCGCCTGCCGCGCCCGCACGGGTTCGGCAGGCGGCAGCCGGGATCGGTCACCTCAGCCGCCGACGGCCTTCTTCACCTTCGCGAAAAAGCCGGTCGCTTCGGGGCATTCCTCGCCCGTTTCGATTTCGCGAAACGCTTCGAGCAGCTCCTTCTGCCGTGCCGTCAATCTGGTCGGCGTCTCGACATCGATGCGCACGACTAGATCGCCGCGCCCGCGGCCCTGCAGCACCGGCATACCCGCACCGCGATGGCGGATCTCGCGCCCTGACTGGATACCCGCCGGAATCCTGATCTCGTAGACGTCGCCGTCGGGATTGGGGATCTCGATCGTGCCGCCCAGCGCCGCGGTGGTGAAGCTGATCGGCGCGCGCGTGTAGAGCGTGGTGCCCTCGCGCTCGAACAGCGGATGCCGGGCGACGTGGATAAAGATGTAGAGGTCGCCCGCCGGCGCGCCGCGCGCGCCCGCCTCGCCCTCGCCCGACAGGCGGATGCGGGTGCCCTCGTCGACGCCCGCGGGGATGTTGACGCTCAGCGTCTTGGTGGTGTCGACGCGGCCTTCGCCGCGGCAGTCGCGGCACGGATCGGCGATACTCTCGCCGATGCCCGCGCACGACGGGCAGGTGCGCTCGACCACGAAGAAGCCCTGCTGCGCGCGCACCTTGCCCATGCCGCCGCAGGTGCGGCAGGTCTGCGCTTCGGTGCCCGGCCGCGCGCCCGAGCCGCCACACGTGTCGCACGCGCCCGAGACGTCGATCGTGATGTCAGCCGACTTGCCGTGGAATGCCTCGTCGAGGCTGATTTCCATGTCGTAGCGCAGGTCCGCGCCGCGGCGTGCCTGTGGCCGGCCGCCGCCGCCACGCGCGCCGCCGCCCATGAACTCGCCGAAAATATCCTCGAAAATATCGCTGAACGCGCCGAAATCGGCCGCACCCGCGTGGCGCCCGCCGCCACCGTTCTGGAACGCGGCGTGGCCGAAGCGATCATAGGCCGCGCGCTTCTGCGGATCCTTGAGGCATTCATAGGCCTCGCTCACCGCCTTGAACTTGGCCTCGTGCTCCTTGCACCCGCCGTTCTTGTCCGGGTGATATTTGAACGCGAGCCGGCGATAGGCGGACTTGATCGTCCCCGCATCCGCATCGCGCGTGCAGCCGAGCAGCTCGTAATAATCGACTTGGGTGGTCATGATCGGCCCCCGCCCCTCCACTCGTCGCCCCAGCGGAAGCTGGGGTCTCGTGCCACGCACCGAAGCACTGCCGGCATGAGATGCCAGCGTTCGCCGGCATGACGAGGGGGGTGCATCACCTTACGCCTTGTTGTCGTCCACTTCCGAGAATTCGGCGTCGACCACATCCTCGTCGCCGCCGGCCTCGCTGCCGGTCGCGGCGCCCGCATCGGGCGAGGCTTCGGCCTGCTGCTGCTTCTCGTAGATCGCCTGGCCGAGCTTCATCGCGACCTGCGCGAGCGCGTTGGCCTTGTCCTTCATCGCCTCGGCGTCGCCGCCTTCGACCGCGGTCTTGGCCTCGGCGATCGCCGCCTCGATCTCGGACTTGAGGCCTGCGTCCACCTTGTCGCCATTTTCCTCGAGCTGGCGCTCGGTGGTGTGGATTAGGCTCTCAGCGTTGTTCTTCGCCTCGGCCGCCTCGCGGCGCTTCTTGTCCTCGTCGGCGAACTTCTCGGCGTCCTGCACCATCGATTCGATGTCGCTGTCCGAAAGACCGCCCGACGCCTGGATGCGGATCTGCTGCTCCTTGCCGGTGCCCTTGTCCTTGGCACTGACGTTGACGATGCCGTTGGCGTCGATGTCGAAGGTGACCTCGATCTGCGGCACGCCGCGCGGCGCGGGCGGGATGCCGACCAGATCGAACTGGCCGAGCATCTTGTTGTCGGCCGCCATCTCGCGCTCGCCCTGGAACACGCGGATCGTCACCGCCTGCTGGTTGTCGTCGGCGGTCGAATAGGTCTGCGACTTCTTGGTCGGGATCGTCGTGTTGCGATCGATCATGCGCGTGAACACGCCGCCCAGCGTCTCGATGCCGAGCGACAGCGGCGTCACGTCGAGCAGCAGCACGTCCTTGACGTCGCCCTGGAGCACGCCCGCCTGGATCGCGGCGCCGATCGCCACCACCTCGTCGGGGTTGACGCCGGTGTGCGGTTCCTTGCCGAAGAAGTCCTTCACGACGCTGCGGACCTTGGGCATGCGCGTCATGCCGCCGACGAGCACCACCTCGTCGATCGCGTCGGCCTTGAGCCCGGCGTCCTTGAGCGCCTTCTTGCACGGTTCGAGCGTGCGCTTGATCAGATCGTCGACGAGATGCTCGAGATCGGCGCGGCTGATCGTCTTCACCAGATGCTTCGGCCCGTTCTGGTCCGCGGTGATGAAGGGCAGGTTGACCTCGGTGGTCTGCGCCGAGGAAAGCTCGATCTTCGCCTTTTCCGCGGCTTCCTTCAGCCGCTGGAGCGCGAGCTTGTCCTTGGTGAGGTCGATGCCTTCGGCCTTCTTGAAGTCTTCCGCGAGGAACGACAGCAGCTTGGCGTCGAAATCCTCGCCGCCGAGGAAGGTGTCGCCGTTGGTCGCCTTCACCTCGAACACGCCGTCGCCCACCTCGAGGATCGAGATGTCGAACGTGCCGCCGCCGAGGTCGTAGACCGCGATCGTCTTGTTCTCGTTTTTGTCGAGCCCATAGGCGAGCGCGGCCGCAGTCGGCTCGTTGATGATGCGCAGCACTTCGAGCCCGGCGATCTTGCCAGCATCCTTGGTCGCCTGGCGCTGGGCGTCGTTGAAATAGGCGGGCACGGTGATGACGGCCTGCGTCACCGTCTCGCCCAGATACGATTCGGCGGTTTCCTTCATCTTCTGGAGGATGAAGGCCGAGATCTGCGCCGGCGAATAATCACTGCCGCCCGCCTGCACCCAGGCGTCGCCGTTCTGGCCCTTGACGATGGTGTAGGGAACGAGCTCCATGTCCTTCTTGGTCATGGGATCGTCGAAGCGGCGGCCGATCAGGCGCTTGACCGCGAACACGGTGTTGTCCGGATTGGTGACCGCCTGGCGCTTGGCGGGCTGGCCGATCAGGCGCTCGCCGTCCTTGGCGAAGGCCACCACCGACGGCGTCGTGCGCGCGCCCTCGGCATTTTCGATCACCTTGGGCTTGCCGCCTTCCATCACGGCGACGCAGCTGTTGGTCGTGCCCAGGTCGATTCCGATTACTTTAGCCATAGTCCCTCGTTGGCCCCGAATATGAAAACAAAGATCGGCAGCCCGCCCCACCGGAAAAGGCGACGCGAACAACCGTTACGTCTGCGGATATAGGGGGGCTTCGCCTTGCCGCAAGATTGCAGCATCCGTAGACATGCGGCTGTCCCGAAGCTGCACGAAGAGGCCCCGTGTCGAGATCAGCGCCATTTGCCATCGTCCTTGCGGCCGCCGCGGCGCTCTCCGGCTGCCACAAGCAGGACCAGATCGCCGTCACCGACGCCTGGGTACGGCTGCCCGCGGTGCCCGGCCGACCGGCGGCCGCCTATTTCACGCTGCACGGCATGTCCAAGGATTCGGCACTGATCAATGTCGCGACCACGGTCGCGATCCGCACCGAAATGCACGAAAGCATGACCGAGCACGGCATGGCGCGCATGGCGCCGATCAAGACCGTGCCGCTGCCCGCCGATGCGACCGTGGCGTTCGCGCCCGGCGGCAAGCATGTCATGCTGTTCGAGATGAACCCGGGCATCAAGCCCGGCGCCACGGTGCCGCTGACGCTGACCTTCACCGGCTTCCCGCGGGTCGAGGTGGACGCGGTCGCGGTCGCGGCGGGCGCGCCGGCGCCGTTCGCGAACAAGTGACCGCGTCCGCCCGGCCGCTGACCACGGGCGAGGTCGCGCTGGCCCGAAGCGTGTTCGGCAACGCGATCGATTACGGCCGGGCGACCATCGCGCGCCGCAAATGGGCGTTCTTCCAGCCGCGCCACGTGGTGATGGCGCCCTGCGGCTGCATCCATTTCCACCCCAGAGGCACGCTCTATCGCGCCGATTTCGCCACTGCGAGCCTAGGCGACCAGGGGCTGTTCATCCACGAGATGACGCACGTCTGGCAGCACCAGAAGGGCATCTTCCTGCCCGTCGCACGGCATCCCTTCTGCCGCTATGGCTATACGCTCCATCCCGGCTGGCCGCTCGCGCGTTACGGGATCGAGCAGCAAGCCGAAATCGTCCGCCACGCCTTCCTGCTGCGCCACGGCGCGCGCGTCGCAGGCGCCCCGCCGCTCGACCAGTATGAAAGCGTGCTTCCCTTTCGCCGCTGAGGCATGATCGGGCGACCGAGCGGATAGATCGAGGCATAATCGGGCCTTCGCCCCAAATTGTAGTCGTTAGAAGCGCTGCGGCGCTCGCGCGCCCATTGCCGTTCCTGGGCCTTCGTTTAAAACCCTGCAAGCGGTCATTGTCGCTGCCTTCTCCAGCCGGTTACAGGCGTTGACGCATATGCTAAGCCAGCCGAATGGGGCGCCGCTTCCTCTTGATAATGATCGTCTTGGCGCTTGGGACCGGTGACCTGCTGTTGCTCAAACGGCATTGGCATCACCGCGCCAATTTTGCTTCTGTTACGCATGTGGGCCTAGATTCGCTTTTCGTGATGGTTCCGACCTCCACGCAAGCAGCGGCGTTGCATAACGGGCGATGGAGCCCTGATCTCGCAAAAGCCGCGATTCCTTCCGAAGGTGAGGCGCTTCACAAAAGATCGATCACTTTGATTACTTTGGAACCGCATCCCACATACGGGAAGTTTCTCCAGGCGATCCGCAGCCTACGGGCACAACAGAAATGCAACGTCCTGATCCGAGAAGGAAACGTGCTTGTTGAGGGGCATACCAAGCCCGATCAACTCGAGATCCCGGCGTTGGTCTTGTGTGGAAGCGCTATCGGCGACGCTGGATTCTCCGGAACCCTGCCACCCGACGGTGTTGTGCGCCTTTGACTGGTCGGATCGACGGCCGCTTTTGATCTGACCATAGACTCGCGGCCTACACCACTCCGAACGGCACCACGTGGTTGTCCGCATCGTGCCCGATTTGCGCGCGCCCGAGATACGGCACGCCCATCTCGCCGCACCAGCGGGTGATCATCTGTTCGGGCGTCTCGGCGAAGGGCGGGTCGTTTTCCTGGACGTCGCGGATCGCGCCCAGCCGAATGCCGACGATGCCGCGAAGCTGCGTCGCGTGCGCCACCTGAAAGAGCATCCGGTCGATCCGGTAGAGCGGCTCCGACACTTCCTCGATCATCAGCACATGATCGGTGAGGTCGGGCAGCCACGGCGTGCCGATCATCGCCGTCAGGATCGCGAGGTTGAACGCGGCGGCGGGCTGGCTGCCGAGGCTGGGCTCGAACCCCTTGCGGCCCTGCGCGGTGAGCCAGGCGAGGCTGCGCGTCACTGTGATGTCGCCGCCGGTGCGGTCGATATCGATCGGCATCGGGCCGTGGACGGGGCGGCCGATGCGGCGGGCGTAGAGCGCGCCCAGCAGGAAGCCCGTGTCCGAATAGCCGAGATAGGTCTTGGCGTGCGCCGCCGGGCCGAGCTTGTCCATCACTCGGCTGAGGATGCGGTTCGAGCCGTAGCCGCCGCGGCCGAACCACAGCGCGTCGATCGCGGGGTCGTTGGCCATCTCGAGGAAGGCGGCGGCGCGCTGATCGTCGGTGCCCGCGAAATGGCCCGAGGAGAGGAAGCATTGCGGGTGGAAGACGAGGTCCACCTCGGGAAAGGCGATCGCGGCGAACGCGGCCGTCCGCGCCGCGACGGCCCGGCTCAGCTCGCGCGCAGGGGCTACGATCCCGATCCGCATGGCCATCACCCCGTTCGTTTCGAGCGAAGTCGAGAAACATTGCACCGCCGGTGCGCTCACCCGTGTCTCGACTTCGCTCGACACGAACGGCGGAGGGATTGCCGCCCCGTCCGAAACCGTCGATAGCGCGCACGCATGAGCGACGGCAAATCCTACTTCTTCGTCGGCATCGGCGGCTCGGGCATGATGCCGCTGGCGATGATCCTCGCCGCGCGGGGCGCGAAGGTGGCGGGATCGGATCGCGCGCTCGACGCCGGGCGCGTACCCGCCAAGTTCGACGCGCTCGCCGCGCGCGGGATCGCGCTGTTCCCGCAGGACGGCAGCGGGATCACGTCGGAGCAGATCGTCGTCGCCTCGGCAGCGGTGGAAGATACCGTGCCGGACATGGTCGCCGCCGCCCGGGTGGGCGCCGAACGGATGCGCCGCGCGGACCTGCTCGCCGCCCTGTTCAACGCCGCGGTGCTGCCGATCGGGGTGGCGGGGACCAGCGGCAAATCGACCGTCACCGGCATGATCGGCTGGATCCTGCACGAAACCGGGCGCGATCCCACGGTGATGAACGGCGCAGTGATGACCAATTTCGTGAGCGCCGACGCGCCGTTCGCAAGCGCGCTCGTCGGCGAGGGCGACGCTTTCGTGAGCGAGGTCGACGAGAGCGACGGCTCGATCGCGCTCTACCGGCCGCAAATCGCGGTGCTCAACAATGTCAGCCTCGATCACAAGACGCTCGACGAGCTGCGCATGCTGTTCGGGGCCTTCATCGGCCACGCCGCGCGCGCGGTGATCAACCTCGACAATGGCGAAGGCGCCGCGCTGGCGATGGCCTTGCCGGCCGAGCGACGACTGACGGTCGCGATCGAGGGCGACGCCGATCTGGTCGCGACGGCCCTCGACCCGCGCCCCTTCGGGATCGATTTCGACCTGATCGAGCGCGGCGAGCCGGCGATCCGCGTTTCGCTCCAGGTGCCGGGGCGCCACAACGTCTCGAATGCGCTCGCCGCAATCGGCGCGGCGCGCGCGGCCGGTGTGCCGCTCGCCAATGCCGCCGCCGCGATCGCGGGCTTCACCGGGCTCAAGCGCCGGATGGAGCGGATCGGCGACACGAACGGCATCACCGTGATCGACGATTTCGGGCACAATCCGGACAAGATCGCCGCCACGCTCGATACGCTCCACGCCTTTCCGGGCCGGCTGCTGATCCTGTTCCAGCCGCACGGCTACGGGCCGCTCAAGGTCATGCGGCGCGAGCTGGTCGCGAGCCTCGTCGAGCGCCTCACGCCCGACGACATGCTCGTGCTGCCCGATCCCGTCTATCACGGCGGCACGGTGACCCGCGAGGTGACGAGCGCTGACATCGTCGCCGACATTGCCGCGACCGGCGCCAACGCGCTCCACATTCCCGACCGCGAGGCCGCCGCCGCGCATCTCGTGGCCGAGGCGCGGCCCGGCGACCGCATCGTCGTGATGGGCGCGCGCGACGACACGCTGGGCGTGCTCGCCCGGTCGATGCTCGACCGCCTCTGACCGCAGGTGGCGGAACGCGCGTCGGCGTTGCCCGTTCATCCTGCGAAAGGACGGGCACCATGAACTTCAAGCGGATCGGCATCGGACTCGGCGGCATCGCGGGCGCGGCGCTGGCGGTGGTGGGCGGCGCGCTGCTCTACGACGTCGCGGCGCGCAAGGCAGGCCGGCGACGCGAAGGCCATGCCGCGCCCGACCTCGCCGAAGACGAGCCGCACCCGGGCCCCGGCGATCGTACGCCGCAGGCGTTCCGTCCCGATCCCGCCGCCCCCGTCCCGGCGTCCGAGCGCGAGGCGCTGGCGCCCGCCACGGCCCCCGCGCGAACGCTCGTCGAAGATCCCGGGGCGTTCGACAGCGAGCCGGCGCCGGCGAACGGCTGAGGATTATTTCCCGCCGTCGCGGCGCACCAGTGCGGCGACGCAGCTCGCGCGGTCGATCGGCGTGCCGTCGCGCTGGCGTGCATCGACATAGGTGACGCGCGGTTCGCCGCCCTTTTCGGGATAGAGATAGGCGTCAAGCACGCAGATCGGGCCCTGGAACTGGAGCTTGCGCGCGGCGCCTTCGCGGAAATCGGCGTCGGGCGTGCCGAACAGCGACGTCAGCCCGGCCGCGTTCTGCCCCATCACCCGTTCGAGCCCGGCCGTGCTGACCGGCATCACGACGCGGACCGGCGCCGTCGGCGCGGTGGGCGCGACGGTCGCGCAGCCGGCGAGCAGCACCGGGCCCGCGAGCAGCGCGGTCGTTCTTTTCAGGGCGTCCATCGCCTTCCCCTGCCCCCCATGCCTGCGAAGTGCAAGCGGCGGCGGCGCGTCGTCCTGCCGCCCTGCGGTTGCACTGCGCCGGGCGGCCCTATACGGCGCCGACACGATCGATCTGCATGGAGACCTACGTGACCAATCCCGCCTACGACGTCGTTGCGATCGGCAACGCCATCGTCGACATCCTCGCCACGGCGGACGACGCCTTCATCGCCGAACAGGGCATGACCAAGGGCTCGATGCAGCTCATGTTCTCGCCCCAGGAAGCCGACGCGCTCTACGCCAAGATGGGGCCGGGCCAGGAAGTGTCGGGCGGATCGGCCGCGAACACGGTGGCGGGGATCGCGGCGCTGGGCGGCACATGCGGCTTCATCGGCCAGGTCGCCGACGACGAGCTGGGGCAGATCTTCAAGCACGACATCAACAATGCCGGCATCCATTTCGATACCGCGGTGCGCGCCGGCGAGCCGACCACCGCGCGCTGCCTGATCTTCGTCACCCCGGACGGGCAGCGGACGATGAACACCTTCCTGGGCGCGTCGCAATTCCTGCCCGCGAGCGCGCTCGACCGCGATCTGATCGCTTCGGCCGAAATCCTCTATCTCGAAGGTTATCTGTGGGATCCCGAGGAGCCGCGCCAGGCGATGCGCACCGCGATCGAGATCGCGCGCAAGGCGGGGCGCAAGGTCGCCTTCACGCTCAGCGACGTGTTCTGCATCTCGCGTCACGGCGACGATTTCCGCAAGCTGATCGCCGAGGGCCAGATCGACATCCTGTTCGCCAACGAGAACGAACTGACCGCGCTGGCCGAGGTCGAGGATTTCGAGGCCGCGGTCGCGGCAATCGCGCCGCAAGTGCCCGTGCTGGTGGCGACGCGCAGCGAAAAGGGCGCGATCGCGGTGGCGAACGGCTCGCGCGCGGAGGTCTCCGCCGAGCCGATCGACAAGGTGGTCGATACGACCGGCGCAGGCGACCTGTTCGCGGCGGGCTTCCTCCACGGCCAGGCGCAGGGGCACGACCTCGAAACCTCGCTCAGGCTCGGCGCGATCTGCGCGGCCGAAATCATCTCGCACTACGGCGCGCGCTCGCAATGCGACATGAAGGCGCTCGTCGCCGCCAAGCTGGGATGAATTTCTAGGGCCGATCGACATTCGGGAGATGGCGAGTCGAAAATGGTGGTTTTCCGAGACCCGGAGCGCAGCGGACTAAAGGTCCGTGAGCACCGGAAGCTCGGAAGGGGGCCATTTGCGCAGCCGCCAGAACTGAATGTCGATCGGCCCTAGACTCAAATTCGATCAGCTTTTCCCATCCTCCCTCTCGTCACCCCGGGCTTGACCCGGGGTCCCGCTTCTTCCTTCTTCTTTGCTCGGGCCCAACGAAAGCGGAACGACTCAACCCGATCGAAAACGAGTCTCATTGAGGACAGCCCCCTTGGTCTGAAACCCCTGTCCTACACGTTCGTTTTATGTTCTACCCTGCGGGATGGAACAGGACGGCTCCCATCTCGTGCCCGCCGCGTTGCTCGATACCCGCAGCGACGCGACAGCGGCGCGCTGGCGTCGCGCCGGCGGCGCCCGTCGGGCGCATGGACGGTGCGTCGGTGTCGCCTCACTGTCGCGTTGGTGTCGCCACGCTATCGCGTCGCTGTCGCGCGCCGGTCGCCATCCCGAGGCGTTTGCGTCGCCTCGCCGTCGCATCCCGGGCAAAATCCTCGCGACGCGCTCCACTTTCTCCACTTCACACCGCCGGCAACAACGGCACCCGTCAAAGCAGGGCGACGATTCGGGCAGATCGACTACGCGTCCAGGCAGTGCCAGCCCGCTCCCAATCCCGCCTTCGAACAGCAGTACCTCACGGGAGGCGGAGCGGCACCGTTCTCCAGCAAAAAGGGCCGCGAGATCGCCTCCCGCGGCCCTTTTGTTTGGACAACCGACGCGGGCGTCAGACGCCCGGCGTCAGCGGCTCGCCTTCGTCGGCGGGCACCACCTCGACGATACCGCGGCCGAGCTGGCTCTTGCGATAGCCATAGGCGAAATAGACGACCAGGCCGAGCGCGCCCCAGATCGGCAGCACGAGCATCGCGGCGGCCGGCAGGTTGAAGAACAGGAAGATGCAGCCCACGATCGTCAGCGGTCCGATCACCCAGACGAACGGCGTGCGGAAGGCGCGCTGGCGATCCGCCGCCGTCTTGCGCAGGATCAGCACCGCGATCGCCACCATCATGAACGCGTAGAGCGTGCCCGCATTGGCAATGTCGGCGAGTTGCCCCACCGGCAGGAACGCCGCCGCGATCGCGACCGCCACGCCGGTGATCGCGGTCACGACATAGGGCGTCTTCCACTTCGGATGCACCTTGGACAGTCCCTCGGGCAGCAGCCCGTCGCGGCTCATCACGAAGAAGATGCGCGTCTGGCCGAACATCAGGATCAGGATCACCGAAGGCAGCGCGAAATTCGCCGCGATGCCGATCATGTTGCCGAAGCCCGACCAGCCGATCATGCGCAGGACGTGCGCCAGCGCCTCGTTGGAGCAGACCAGCGCATCGGCATATTGCGGCAACGCGCACTGGCGCGCGAGCTCTTCCGATCCCGCCGGGAAGGGGATGCCGTTGGGGCCCATGATCGGCTGGCCGCCGATCGTGCCGATCGCGCCGGCGGCGACCAGGATGTAGAAGACGGTGCAGAAGAGCAGCGAGCCGATCAGCCCGATCGGCACGTTGCGTTGCGGGTTCTTGGTTTCCTCGGCCGCGGTCGAGACCGCGTCGAAGCCGACATAGGCGAAGAAGATCGTCGCCGCTGCGCCGACCGCACCTACGCCGGTGCCGAACCCGCCGAACACGCCGGCGGGCAGGAACGGATTGAAGCGCGCCGTATCGAAGTCGCTCGACGGCAGCGTCAGCACGACGAAGGCAGTGAGCGCGGCCACCTTGATCAGCACCAGCACGGCGTTGACGCGCGCCGATTCGGTCGTCCCGATCATCAGCAGCCAGGTGATGACGAGCGCGATCACGACCGCCGGCAGATTGATGAACCCGCCCGGCGCGCCGCCCAGCGCGAGCGGCGCCGCCGCGAGCCAGGGCGGCAAGTGTATCCCGAAGAACTGGTCGAGGATCGTGCCCGAGAAATAGCCGGACCACCCCACCGACACCGCGCTCGCCGCGACCGCATATTCGAGGATCAGCGCCCAGCCGACCGTCCAGGCGAGCAATTCGCCCATCGTGGTGTAGGTATAGGTGTAGGCAGAGCCCGCCACGGGCACCATCGCCGCGATCTCGGCATAGCAGAGCGCGGCGACGATGCAGATCGCGCCCGCGATCGCGAAGGCGAGCATAAGGCCGGGCCCGGCCTTCTGCGCGCCGGCGGCGGTCAGCACGAAGATGCCGGTGCCGATCACGCAGCCGATGCCGAACAGCATCAGCTGGAACCAGCCGAGCGTGCGGTGCAGTGATTTCTTTTCGGCAGTCGCGAGAATCGCGTCGAGTGGCTTTACGCGCCAATCCATACAGATCATCCCCCCGGGGAAAGCGCGGCGTGTCGTGCCGCCGCGGATTGAAAATTGCGCGCGAACCTAAAGGCAAATCGCGCCGGCGCAAACCCCTAGCGCGCGAGCATTGGGCCGAGCGGTTTGCCGGCGAAAATGTGGACGTGGAGGTGCGCGATTTCCTGCAGGCTATCGAGCCCGGTATTGGCGAGCAGACGATAGCCCGGCTCGACCAGCCCGGCCTCGCGCGCGATCTTGCCGACCACGCGGACGAGGCTGGTGATCTCGAGGTCCGAGGCGCGGGCCGAGAAATCGTCCCACGAAACATAGGCGCCCTTGGGGATTACCAGGATATGCGTCGGCGCCTGCGGGGCGATGTCGTGGAAGGCGAGCACATGCTCGTCTTCATAGACCTTGTTCGCCGGAATCTCGCCGCGCAGGATCTTCGCGAAGACGTTCTGGTCGTCATAGGGCTGCGTCGCGTCGACGGGCATCATTCACTCCCTTCGCTGGGCCTTTTCCTCGAGTCCCGACAGGCCCTCGCGGCGCGCGAGTTCGGCGCGCACGTCGTCGAGCGAGAGCCCGGCATCGGCGAGCAGCACAAGCAGGTGGAAGACGAGATCGGCGGCCTCGGGCACGATCGCGGCGGGGTTGTCGCCCATCGCGGCGATGACGGTCTCGACCGCTTCCTCGCCCACCTTCTGCGCGATCGCCGCGCGCCCTTTCACGAAAAGCCGCGCGACATAGGAGGCGTCGGGATCGCCGTCCTCGCGCGATCGGATCAGCGCTTCGAGCGCGTCGAGCTGGTCGGAAGCCATGCGCGCTGGCTGGCGCATGGGGAGCGCGAGGTCAATCCTCGCGATGCTTGTCGAAGCGGCGGCGCATCGCCCGGCGCGCGAGCAACAGCCCCGCCGCGGCCATGACGAACAGCGCGATGTCGGAGAGTTCGGGCGCAGTACGCTCCTTGACCACGCCCGAATGCGGCGGCGGATCGGCCGCGAGCGCCGGGGCGGCAAACAGCAGCAGGGGGAGCAGCACGCGCATCGGAAGCGGTCTAGCCGCGTCGGGTTAACGCCCGCCAAACCTCAATAGGCGCGCTCGCCCACCACGTTGCCAGGCGGATCGTAGCGGCAGACGAGCACATCGTCGCGCGCGTTGCTCGCGAGCGCGCAGCCGACGCGGCGCGTGTTCCGCCACACGATCTGCGCATAATGCACCGCGTCGCGATAATCGCCGGTGGTGCTGAAATCGGGCGTGACGCCGTTGGTGAAGAAGCGCTTCTCGTCCACCCAATGGCCGACCATCTCGTCATAGCCATAGGCACCGCCCGTGCCCGTCCACAGATTCTCGCCCTCGCGGCCAGGGCCTTGCGGCTGATCGGCATGTTCGAAGCGCCCGGTGCGCGCGAGTTCAAGCGCATAGGCGCGGGCATGCTCGGCAAGCGTCGCATCCCAGACGAGCGGCGGCACGCCGGCACGGGTGCGCGCGGCGTTCTGGTCGTCGAGCATTGCCGTGCGCAGCAGCGCATCGCCACGCGGAGCAGGCGTGCTGCTCGCGCGTTCCTCGACCACGCGCTGGGGGCCGTCGGGGGCGCAGGCCGCCATCACAAGCAACGCCAGCATCGCGATTCCCTTCATCCGCTTTCCTTTCGCTCCCGCCGCCGCCATATCGCGCGCGCCATGAACGCCAGCCCAACATCCGATCTCGCGCTTTACGTCCATTGGCCCTTCTGTGTCTCCAAATGCCCCTATTGCGACTTCAACAGCCATGTCCGCGAATCGGTGGACCAAGCGCTATGGCGTCGCTCGCTGCTCGCCGACCTCGCGCATGAGGCGACGCAGGCGCAGGGCCGGCTGGGCTCGATCTTCTTCGGCGGCGGCACGCCCTCGCTGATGCCGCCCGAAACGGTCGCGGCCGTGCTCGACGCAGCCGAACGCGCGTTCGGATTCGCGCCCGATATCGAGGTCACGATCGAGGCGAATCCGTCGTCGGTCGAGGCAGCGCGGTTCGCCGATCTGGCGACGGCGGGGGTCAACCGCGTATCGCTGGGGCTGCAGGCGCTCGATGACGAGGCGCTGCGTTTCCTCGGCCGGGCGCACGACGTCACCGAGGGGCTGGGCGCACTGGAGACCGCGCAAGCGGCGTTCGCACGGGTGTCGTTCGATCTGATCTATGCTCGCCCCGGCCAGACGTGCGCGCAATGGCAGGCCGAACTCGGTCGCGCGCTCGGCTTCGGCACCGGGCATCTGTCGCTCTATCAGCTCACGATCGAGCCCGGCACGCGCTTCGCGACCGAGGCCGCGGCGGGGCGGCTCGTGATCCCCGACGCCGACGCCGCCGCCGACCTGTTCGAGGCGACGCGCGCGATCACGGCGGCGGCGGGGCTGCCGGCCTACGAAATCTCGAACCACGCGCGGCCGGGCGCGGAGAGCCGGCACAACCTGACCTATTGGCGCTACGGCGACTATCTGGGCATCGGCCCCGGCGCGCACGGGCGGCGCGGCGGGCTCGCGACCTTCCGGCGGCGCAAGCCCGAAAACTGGCTCGCGGCGCTGGAGCGCAACGGCCACGGCATCGAGAGCGAGGAGCCGCTCGACCCGCGAACCCGCGCGACCGAGGCGTTGTTGATGGGGTTGCGGTTGGAGGAGGGCGTGGATCTCGGCCGCGTCGCCGCACTCGGCAACACGACGGCGGACGCACTGATCGATGCCCGCGCGGCCGATCGTCTCGCCGACGAAGGGCTGCTCGCGCGCGACGGCAATCACCTGTGCGTCACCAGCGCGGGGATACTGCTGCTCGACGCGATCCTGTCGGCGATCATCATTGCGGCATAGGTGGTCGCCTAAGATCGATCGTTCATCGCCTTACGAAACCCGTCGTCACCCCGGACTTGTTCCGGGGTCCGCCCCTCCTTTCGCGCCGCCATCGATTGTTGCATGGCGGATGCCGGAACAAGTCCGGCATGACGAAGAACTTCGTCCATCACTCCAATAACTAGCGCTCATCGAAGCTGCGCCGCGCCTGCGCCACACGGTCGAAATTCTCTTCGGCCCAGCGCCACACGCCGCAAAACGCCTCGCCCAGGCCGAGGCCCAGATCGGTCAGCCGGTAATCGACCCGCGGCGGCACCACGGCGTGGACGGTGCGCGTCACCATGCCGTCGCGCTCCATCTGGCGCAGCGTCTGGGTGAGCATCTTCTGGCTGATCCCGTCGACGCGCCGGAAGATCTGCGTGAAGCGCAGCTCGCCATGCTCCTCGAGCACCTCGAGCACGATCATCGTCCATTTGTCGGCGACGCGGCCGATCAGTTCGGTGACGAGCACTTCGATCCGGGGGTCGATCGGCTCGTGTGCAGCGGAGTCGCGGGCCATACTTTCCATCGGGTATGTATAAATCTTTCGGGTGCCTTCTTTCCAGTCGATCGTTGCGCCCTAGATCGTCCGTGTCATTTCCAGGCAGGAGAAAATCCATGAAGCAGACCGGCAACACCATTCTCGTCACCGGCGGCGGATCAGGCATCGGCGCGGCGCTGGCGCAGCGCCTGCACGATCTCGGCAACAAGGTGATCGTCGCGGGACGGCGGCGGGAAGCACTCGACCGTACGATCGAAGGCCGCGCCAACATGGCCGCGATCACGCTCGACGTCGAAGACGCGGGCGCGATCGAGGATTTCGCGAAGCGCATGGTGGCCGAGCATCCGGGCCTCAACGTCCTCGTCAACAACGCGGGCATCATGCGCTTCGAAGACGCGACACAGCGCCGCGATCTCGCCGATGCCGAAGCGACGATCATCACCAACCTGCTCGGCCCGATCCGGCTGATCGATGCGCTGGTCGACCATCTGTCAGCGCAGGACGACGCAGCGATCGTCAACGTCACCTCGGGGCTCGCCTTCGTGCCCCTGCTGACCACGCCGACCTACAACGCCACCAAGGCCGCGATCCATTCGTACACCATGGCGCTCCGCGCGCTGCTGAAGGACAAGGTCGAGGTGATCGAGCTCGCCCCGCCCGCGGTGCAGACCGACCTGACGCCGGGCCAGGCGACGCGGACCGGCTATCAGCCGCTCGACGAATTTGCCGACGAAGTGATGGCGCTGTTCGCGCAAGACCCGACGCCGCCCGAGATCCTGGTCGAGCGCGTCAAATTCCTGCGCAATGCCGAGGCCGAGCAGCGGTTCAACGAAACGCTCGTCCAGCTCAACGCCTTCGCCCAGGCCGCCCGCGAAGGGACGGCCTGAATCCCGACGCCGGCGCCGTTATTTACCAAACCCCTTCGGCGCCGGCGACACCGTGATGATCGTGCCGCCCCGGATTTCCTGCACCTCCAGCGCGCGCTGGGCGACGCCGTCGCGGCCGAAGCGGAAGGCGCCGTCGATGCCTGAGAATCCGCCTTCCTCGCGCAGTCGCGGTTCGGGGAAGGCGGTGCCCGGCTTCCAATCGCGCGCAAGGCGGACCGTCAGCAGCACCACGTCATAGCCCAATGTCGACAGCCGGTAGGGCGCCTTGCCGAAGCGCGCACGGTATTTCGCGGCATATTGCCGGTAGAGCCCGTCCGACACGCTCGCGAACCACGCGCCGTTGAGCACCGATTTGCCGGCAAGCGACGATTCGGTGTTCCACAATTCGGTGCCGAGCAGGCGCTCGCTGCCGCCGCTCTTGCGGATCAGCGGCGCGGCGGCCGCGGCGGTCTCCCCGGTGTCGGCGATCAGCACCGCGCCATAGGGGCCCTTCGCCGCGAGTCGCTGCACCGCGCCCGCCAGCGCGTCGCGCGACCGGCCGTAGGTTTCGAGCGCCATCACCTCGCCGCCTGCATCTTCCACCGCGCGCAGGAAGGCGGTCGACGCGCGCCGGCCGTAGAGGCCGACCGGGATCAGCCCGGCATATTGCGTCACGCCGCGCTGGTGCGCGTAATCGACGACGCGGTCGATCGACTGCGCGGGCGAATAGCCGAGCACATAGGTGCCGTTGCCCGCGACCGAGACGTCGTTGGAGAAGGTGATGACCGGCACGTGCGCCGCGCGCGCGATCGGCGAGACGATTTTGACGTTCTCCGACAGGAGCGGCCCGATGATCAGCTTGTTACCGTCGCTGAGCGCCTGTTGCGCGGCAAGCGCCGCGCCCTTGCTGGTGTCATAATTGGTGATCCGCACGCGCTGGCTCTGCGAATCGAGCAGCGCCATCATCGTCGCATTGGCGATCGACTGACCCACGCCGGCATTGGTGCCCGTCAGCGGCACGAGCAGCGCCACCCGGTTGCGCTCGGTATCCGTCGGGATGCCCTGCTCGACGGTGGGCCGCGTTTCAGGCGGCGGCGCGCTGGGCTCGACAGGGGGCGGCCCCTTGGGCACCAGTGTCTGACAGCCCGCCAGGAACGCGGTGGCGACGATCGCCAGCGTCTTCAGGAGCGAGCGGCCCCGTTGCGGTTCGACCATCGCCTCTGCCATGACTGCTCCTCGTATGAACACGATACTCTCGCCCGGCCTCTATATCGTCGCAACCCCGATCGGCAATCTCGGCGACCTTTCGCCGCGCGCTGCGGCGATCTTGTCACAGGCCGATGTGATCGCGGTCGAGGACAGCCGCGTGACGGCGCGGCTCCTCCAGCACATCGGCGTCAAGCGCCCGATGATCCCCTATCACGATCACAACGCGGACAGCGTTCGCCCGGGCCTGATCGCGCGGATGGGGCACGAGGCGGTGGCGCTGGTGTCCGACGCGGGCACGCCGCTGATCTCCGACCCCGGCTACAAACTGGTGCGCGACGCGCGCGCGGCGGGACACGCGGTGGTGACGATCCCCGGCCCGTGCGCGGCGGTGGCGGCGCTGACGCTGGCGGGGCTGCCGACCGACCGCTTCCTCTTTGCGGGCTTCCTGCCGCCCAAGGCCAAGGCGCGCGCCGACGCCATCGCCGAACTGGCCGGTATCCGCGCGACCCTGGTGCTTTACGAATCGGGCCCGCGCCTCGCCGCCGCGCTCGCAGCACTCGCCGATGGCCTCGGCGACCGCGACGCGGCGGTGACGCGTGAGATCACCAAGCGCTTCGAGGAAGCGGTGACGGGCAGGCTCACCGCGCTAGCCGCACGCTATGCCGACGCGCCGCCCAAGGGCGAGATCGTGATCGTGGTGGCGCAGCCCGGCGACGCGCCGCCGGCCGACTCAGCCGAGGCCGAAACCGCGCTCGCCGAGGCGCTGACCCGCCTCCCTGCCTCGAAGGCGGCCGGCGAGGTGGCGAAGCGCTTCGGCCTCGACCGCAAGGCGCTCTACGCGCGGGCGCTGGAGATGAAATCGTGAACTCCCCTCCCGCTTGCAGGAGGGGTCGGGGGAGGGCATGTCCGAAACGTGGCGATCTTGAACAAGCCCTCCCCTAACCCCTCCCGCAAGCGGGAGGGGAATCGCGACCGCCGCCTCGCCGAGGCCTCGGGTCGGCGCGGCGAGCGGCTGGCGGCCTGGTGGCTGCGGCTCAAAGGCTGGCGCATCCTCGATCGTCGCGTGCGCACGCCCGCAGGTGAGGTCGATCTGGTGGCGAGGCGGGGCAACCTGGTGAGCTTCATCGAGGTGAAGATGCGCAACTCCGCCGCCGAGCTCGATTTCGCGATCGACGAGCGGCGGCTGGCGCGCGTCGCGGCGGCGGCCGAAATGCTGATGCCGCGCTACGCCGCGAACGGCGAGGACATCCGCGTCGACGTGATCCTGCTCGCGCCCGGCACGCGCCCGCGCCACATCGAGAATGCCTGGATCGGGTGACTTCGCAGGCACGCGCCCCTACATGCCCGACGCACCAGAGGAGACCCCCATGCCGCTTCGCGTCGCCGTCCAGATGGACCCGCTCGACAAGATCAACATCGCCGGCGATTCGAGCTTCGCGCTGATGCTGTCCGCGCAGACGCGCGGGCACAGCCTGTTCCACTACGCCCCCGAAGACCTGAACTATGCCGACGGCCACGTCTGGACCGAGGCGCATCCGGTGACGGTGCAGCGCGTCGAGGGCGATCATTTCACCTTCGGCGCCCCCGTGCGGCTCGATCTCGGCGACGAGACCGACGTCGTATTGATGCGGCAGGATCCGCCATTCGACCTCGGCTACATCACCGCGACCCACCTGCTCGAGCGGATCGGCGACCGCACGCTCGTCGTCAACGATGCCGCGAGCGTGCGCAACGCGCCCGAAAAGGTATTCGTGCTCGATTTCCCCGAATTCATGCCGCCGACGCTGGTGACGCGCAGCCTGGCGGAAGCGCGCGCCTTCCTGGCGCGGCATGGCGAGATCGTCATCAAGCCGCTCCACGGCAACGGCGGCAAGGCGGTATTCAAGGTGGGCCGCGACGGCGCCAACCTCGCCTCGCTGGTCGAGGTGTTCAACACCGCCTATCGCGAGCCGCACATGATCCAGAAATTCCTGCCCGAGATCGCCGAGGGCGACAAGCGCATCGTCCTTGTCGACGGCGTCGTCGCCGGCGCCATCAACCGGCTGCCGGGCGAGGGCGAAATTCGCTCCAACCTCGCCGCCGGCGGCTCGGCGGCGAAAACCGAGCTGACGCCGCGCGAACAGGAAATCTGTGCGGCGCTGGGGCCGGAACTCGAGAAGCGCGGGCTGATCTTCGTCGGCATCGACGTGATCGGCGGCAAATGGCTGACCGAGATCAACGTCACCTCGCCCACCGGCATCGTGGCGATCGACCGGTTCAACGGCACCGATACCTGCGCGATGATCTGGGACGCGATTGAGCGCCGGGTCGCGGCGCATGCTTAATCCCCCCTCCCGTCCACGGGAGGGGTCGGGGGAGGGCTTGTTCGCCGCCCCGACGGTCGATCCTGGAACGCGCTTTCCCCTACCCCCTCCCGCAAGCGGGAGGGGAATGTGACCGACCTGATCCTGCGGATCATCACCGCGGGCGGCTATTGGGGAATCGCGGCACTGATGGCGCTCGAGAACATCTTCCCCCCGGTGCCGTCCGAGGTGATCATGGGCTTTGGCGGCATCGCCGTCGCGCACGGGCAGATGGCCTTCTGGCCGCTGCTCGTCGCGGGGACGATCGGATCGGTCGCGGGCAATTACTGCTGGTATCTGGTCGGGCGGCGGCTCGGCTACCGGCGGCTGAAGCCGCTCGTCGACCGCTGGGGCCGCTGGCTGACGCTCGACTGGGAGGATGTCGAGCGGCTCGAACGCTTCTTCGCGGCGCATGGCGGCAAGACGGTGCTGCTGTTCCGCGTCATCCCCACCTTCCGCACGATGATCTCGCTGCCCGCCGGGTTGATGCACGTGCCGACGGGCAAATTTCTCGCGATGACGGCGATCGGCACCGCGATCTGGAACGCCGTGCTGATCGCCGCGGGCTATTGGCTGGGGCACAATTTCAGCCAGCTCGAACATTATACCGGCCCCGTCGCGATCGGCGTGGTCGTGCTCGCGGTCGGCTGGTATCTCTATCGCGTCGTGACGTGGAAGCGGCGGCGATAGAGATTTTCCCCATGTTTCTCGCCTCCCCGGCGGAGGCCGGGGCCCAGTTGGGAAGGCGAAGGTAACGAGGCGCAACGCCAATCAATTTCAGCTTCGTAGCTGGACCCCGGCCTTCGCTGGGGAGGTAATCGGAAGAGAAGATCACCCGACGGATCGCCGCCTACGCCCGCGGATGCGCATTGCGGTAAACGTCCATCAAATGCGCGGCATCGACGGCGGTGTAGATTTGCGTCGAGCTCAAACTCGCATGGCCGAGCAGTTCCTGGAGCGCACGCAGGTCCGCCCCGCGCCCCAGCAGATGCGTCGCGAAGCTGTGGCGCAGCGCGTGCGGCGTGGTGCGGTCGGACAGCCCCAGCGCGCCCCGCGCCCGCTGCACCGCGCGGCGCACGATCGCCGGCGACAACGGCCCGCCTTTGGCCCCGCGAAACAGCGCCGCATCGCGCGCGATCGGCCAGGGGCATTGCGCCGCATAGGCCTCCACCGCCTCGCGCACCGGCGGCAGCAGCGGCACGATCCGCGTCTTGTCGCGTTTGCCGGTGACGCTGATCGTCTCGCCGAACGGCAGCACCGCGCCCGTCAGCCCCACCGCCTCGCCGATGCGCAGGCCCGCGCCGTAGAGCAGCAGCAGTACCGCCCAGTCGCGCGCGGCGATCCACGGCTTGGCGGCGTTCTCCGCCACCTCCTCGGCGAGCGCGACCGCTTCGTCGGGCGAGACGGGGCGCGGCACGCCCTTCTTGACGCGCGGCCCCTTGAGGCGGGGAGCTGCGCCCTCGCCGACCGCGAAGGCGAGGAATCCGCGCACCGCCGAGAGTTCGCGCGCCGCCGAGGCGTTGCCCAGCCCCTGCCCGCGCCGATGCGCGAGGAACGCCCTGAGGTCCGCCGCCGACACCTTCGCGAGCGCCGCGCGATCGACGGGCCCGCCCCAATGCTGCGTCAGGAAGCCGAGCAGCCGCTCGGCGGTCGCCTGATAGGCGCGCACCGTATGCGCCGACCGCCGCCGATCGCGCGCGAGGTGTTGGCCGAATTCCCCCGCGAGCGTCGTCATGATCAGCCGATCGTCTGCCCCGTCTTCGCCCAGTCGGCGAGGAAGCCCTCGATTCCCTTGTCGGTCAGCGGGTGCTTGACGAGCTGGCGGATCACGGCGGGCGGCGCGGTCATCACGTCCGCCCCGATCTTCGCCGATTCGAGCACATGGATCGGGTGGCGCACGCTGGCGACGAGGATCTCGGTGTCGAAGGCGTAATTGTCGTAGATCAAACGGATGTCAGCGATCAGCTGCATCCCGTCGAAGCCGTTGTCGTCGTGCCGACCGACGAAGGGCGAGATGAAGCTCGCCCCCGCCTTGGCCGCGAGCAATGCCTGATTGGCCGAGAAGCAGAGCGTGACGTTGACCATCGTGCCGTCGTCGGTCAGCGCCTTGCACGTCTTGAGGCCGTCGATCGTCAGCGGCACCTTGATCGCGACATTGTCCGCGATCTTCCGCAGGATTTCCGCTTCCTTCATCATCGTCGCGTGGTCGAGCGCGACGACCTCGGCGGAGACGGGGCCGGGGGTGATCCCGCAGATCTCCTTCACCACCTCGAGAAACTGGCGGCCCGATTTGTGGATCAGCGAGGGGTTGGTGGTGACGCCGTCGACCAGCCCCGATTCTGCGAGATCGCGGATTTCGGCGGTGTCGGCGGTATCGACGAAGAATTTCATGCTGGGGCCTCTGGGTCTGGCTGGGTGATGTGGACGGCCAGGCGACGCGCGGCCGGTTCGCCGCACATCATGGCAAATTCGCGCGGCGGGGGACAGCGCCGAATCGCGAAGGATTCTGAATTCACGGTACCGGCCCGCTCCCCACCCCACCTCCCAGTCAGCATAATGTCTTGGGTGGTGAGGTGGGGGAGCGGGCCGGTGCCGCTTCCGTGCAAGCGGATCAACGTCTAAACAGCCATCATGCTCGGATTGCTGCTCGGCCTGGCTGCAACGACGCAATGCCCCCACGATCCCGCGACCACAGCGGGGCTGCGCGCGGCCGAGGCCGATTGGGTGGCGGCGATCGAGACGCACGACGTCGCCCGGCTCGGCTGCCGGCTCGCCGTCGAGTTCACCGATGCCGACTGGCGTGGCCGCCGAGTGCCGCGCGCCGCCGTGCTCGCCCGGCTGCCGACGCGCGATCACGGCCGCCTCGCGCTCAGCGATCTGGAGGTTGCGATCCACGGCGCCGTCGGCACGGTGCGCGGCGTCAACACCCAGACCGCCGCCGACGGCACGCTCGCCGGGCGCGTGCGCTTCACCGACCTGTTCGTGCATCGCGACGGACGCTGGCAGGCGATCGCCGCGCAGGAAACGGTGATCGCGCCCGATCGGCCCGAATCCTAGACTCGTAGTCGATCTGTTCGACTCGTCGTCCCGGACCTGGGTTTTCATCGACGCCCTGCGTTGGCGGATGCCCTTGTTGCGGGCGGTGTGAAGTGGAGAAAGTGGAGCGCATCGCAGGGTTTTTGCCCAGAATGCGACCGCAACGCCCCCGGATGGCGACGGGGACGCGACACCAACGCGTGCCCAACGCGACAGCATGGCGACACCGACGCGACACCCATGCGTCCGACACGCGCCGCCGGCGCGACGGCAGCGCGCCTCGGTCGCGACGCTGCCGGTATCGCGCAGCGCGGCGGGCGCAGAGGAGCAGTGCTGTTCCATCCCGCAGGGTAGACCATAAAACGACCGTGTAGGACAGGGAGTTCAGAACCCCCGGGACGGCCCCGTCGAGATCCCAGACCCGTCTTCGATCAAGTTGAGTCGCACCCCGATTTGGGCCCGAGCAAAGAAGAAGGAAGAAGCGGGACCCCGGGTCAAGCCCGGGGTGACGAGTGGGAGGATGGGAAAAGCTGATCGAATTTGAGTCATGGGCGGATCGACATTCAGGAGATGGCGAGTCGAAAGTGGTGGTTTTCCGAGGCCCGGAGCGCAGCGGACTAAGGTCCGTGAGCACCGGAAGCTCGGGGAACCGCCATTTGCGCAGCCGCCGGAACTGAATGACGACCGGCCTAGGCGCGGATAATCATCATCCGCACCCGATCGGTCTTCATTCCCGAAAGCTGGAGCGCGTAGCGGCCGGGCGTCAGCTTGAAATCGACGATCTTGCGGATACCCGAGCATGCCGGGCCGTGCGCATGGCTCACCGACGCCAGCACCGCCCCGTCACGCACCATGTCGACCCAGGCCGCTTCGCTGAGCGCGACGCGATAGGTGCCCGCGACGGCGATCTCGATCGGCACCAGCGCTGCGCGGCCGGGCCGGGCGACGCTCGTCGCGGCGAGGCCGCGCACGGTGGCGGGATCGCGCGCCTCGACGGCGAACGCCTTGCCGATGGCGGGCGCGGCTGTCGGCTGCCGCCACCCCGCGAGCGCCGGCGGCAGCTCGGCCGGCCGATCGCACGCGGCAACGGGCGCGGCTTGCGCGACCAGCAATGGCAACAGCAACGACAGCATGATTTCCCCAGCGATCCGCAACGGCGCGCATTCTATCGCATCCCGGCCACCGTCGATAGAGCCGATGCCGGTTGCAACAAATGTGACCTGATGCTGTCACGCAGATGTCATCGATCTGCATCTAAAGGGCCGCATCATCGTCATGAAGGATCGCCCGATGCGCGCCGTACTGATTGCCGCACCCCTGTTGGTGCTCGCCATGCCGGCCCACGCCCAGACCGACACCGATTCGCAGGTGTGGACGACGGTGGAGGCATCGACCGCACTCGACGACGGCGTGAAGCTGACGCTCGAATCGATCGCGCGGTTCGGCGACGACGCCGGCGGACTGTACGAGCTGGAATTCGGCGGGTGGCTGGGCTTCGACGCGGGCGACGGCGTGACGATCTCGACCGGATACGTGCGCGTGCCCGGCTATGCGCATGGCGACCTCACCAAGATGGAGGATCGCCCGCGCCAGCAGGTGAGCTTCCCGCTCGGCGGGTTCGCGGGCGGCAAACTGTCGGGCCGGGTGCGGCTGGAGGAGCGGCTGCGCCGCGACGGCGACGATGTGGGGCTCAGGCTGCGCCCGCAGATCAAATACACGCTCCCGCTCGGCACCGGCAGCAAGACCGCGCTGGTGCTCAGCCACGAAAGCTTCATCCAGGTCAACGACACCGATTGGGGGCAGGCCAGCGGCTACGCGCGGATGCGCAACGCGATCGGCGTCAAGACCCCGCTCAACAAGCTTGTCTCGGTCGAGCTCGGCTATCTCAACCAATATGATTTCGGTTTCCACGGCGCGCACGACAAGATGGCGCACGCCGCGACGGTGGCCTTGTCGTTGGGGTTCTGACGACGCGGTTCACTCCGCGCCCCGACACGCTATGTGAGGGGCATGGTCTCCTCCCGCGCCCGCGTCCTCGTGATGAATGCCGCGCTCGGCCCGCTCGATTATCGCGTGCCGCACGGGATGGAGGTCGTACCGGGATCGATCGTGGTCGCCCCGCTGGGCCCGCGCCAGCTGGTCGGGATCGTCTGGGAGCCCGAGCGGATGCCGTCGGACGCGGAGGTCGGCGACAACCGCCTGCGCAACCTCGTCGGCGTGCTGCCCGCGCCGCCGCTGCGCGCGCCCTTGCGTCGGCTGATCGAATGGACCGCGGATTATTATCTGGCGCCGCCTGCGGCGGTGGCGCGGATGACGCTCGCCTCGACCTCGGCGCTCGAGGGCGGGCGCACGATCACCGAATATCGCGCGACCGGCACGCAGCCGACACGCATGACGCCGCAACGCACGCAGGCGCTCGAGCGGATCGGCGACCGGCAGGGGCTGATCCGCGAGCTCGCGACCGCCGCCGACGTCTCCGACGGGGTGATCCGCGGGCTGGTCAAGACCGGCGCGATCGAGCCGGTCGAGGTCGATATCGACAGCCCCTTTCCGCTGCCCGATCCCGGCCACGCGGCGCCCGAGCTCTCGCCCGACCAGCGCGCGGCGGCGGACGCGCTGGTCGCCTCGGTCCGCGCCGACGATTTCGAACCGTATCTGCTCGACGGCGTCACCGGATCGGGCAAGACCGAGGTCTATTTCGAGGCGATCGCCGCCGCCATCGCCGCCGGTCGCCAGAGCCTCGTCCTGCTGCCCGAGATCGCGCTGACCGAGCCCTTCCTCAAGCGCTTCACCCAGCGTTTCGGCTGCGAGCCCGTGGCGTGGCATTCGGGGCTGCGCCAGTCGCAGCGCCGTCGCGCCTGGCGCCAGATCGCCGAGGGGCAGGCGCTGGTGACGGTGGGCGCGCGCTCGGCGCTGTTCCTGCCTTATGCCAATCTCGGGCTGATCGTGGTCGACGAGGCGCACGAGACCAGCTTCAAGCAGGAGGAAGGCGTCCATTACCACGCGCGCGACGTCGCGGTGATGCGCGGCTTGTTCGAGAAATGCCCGGTGGTGCTCGCCTCGGCGACGCCCGCGATCGAGACGCGCCAGCAGGTAGAGATCGGGCGCTACAAGGAACTCAAGCTCCCCGGTCGCTACGGCGCCGCCGAAATGCCCGAGATCGCCGCGATCGACCTGATCGCGCACCCGCCCGAGCGCGGCCGCTGGATCGCGCCGCCGCTGGTCATCGCGATCGACGAGACGCTGGCGCGCCGCGAGCAGGTGCTCCTCTTCCTCAACCGCCGCGGCTATGCGCCGCTGACTTTGTGCCGCACCTGCGGGCATCGCTTCCAATGCCCCAATTGCACCGCCTGGATGGTCGAGCACCGCCTGACGCGGCGGCTGGCGTGCCACCATTGCGGGCATATCGAGCCGGTGCCGCGCGCCTGCCCGGAGTGCGATAACGAAGACAGCCTCGTCGCCTGCGGCCCCGGCGTCGAACGCATCGCCGACGAAGTCTCGGCGCTCTGGCCCGAGGCGAAGGCCGCGATCGTCACCTCGGACACAATCTGGTCCCCCGCCAAGGCTGCCGAATTCGTTCACCGCATGGAGGCGGGCGACATCGACATCGTCGTCGGCACCCAATTGGTGACCAAGGGCTATCACTTTCCCAACCTGACGCTGGTGGGCGTGATCGACGCCGATCTTGGCCTCGAGGGCGGCGATCTGCGCGCGGCCGAACGCACTTTTCACCAGATCATGCAGGTCTCTGGACGTGCCGGGCGCGGCGAGAAGCCGGGCAAGGTCTTCCTGCAGACCCACAGCCCCGGCGCGGCGGTGATGCAGGCGCTGGTGACGGGCGACGCCGACTCGTTCTACGCCGCCGAAACCGAGGCCCGCCGCGAGGCCGGCGCCCCGCCCTTCGGCCGCTACGCCGCGATCGTCGTCAGTTCCGAAGACAAGGACGCCGCGCACGAGGCGGCGGTGCAGATCGGCCGCACCGCGCCCCGCATCGAGGGCATGCACGTCTACGGCCCCGCCCCCGCCCCGCTCGCGATGCTGCGCGGCCGCCACCGCTTCCGCCTGCTCGTCCACGCCCGCCGCGCGCTCGACGTGCAGGACGTGATCCGCGACTGGCTCGGCGCGCGCGATTGGCCCGCCAAGGTGCGCGTCACCGTGGACGTCGATCCGTACAGCTTCTTGTGACGAGCGCTCGAATGCATTATGTGTATAACTTTGCAAAAGGATACACATAATGCGCACCAACATCGTGATCGATGACGACTTGATGCGGCAGGCGCTCCACGTCTCGCGCGCGAGAACCAAACGCGAAGTCGTCGAAATGGCGCTTCGCCGCTTCGTGCAACTCGAACAGCAAAAGCTCCTCCGGCAGCTCCGCGGAATCGGCTGGGAGGGCGATCTCGACGCCATGCGGACCGACTGAATGATTCTCGTCGATTCGAGTGTCTGGATCGATTACCTGCGCGCTCGCGATACTGCCGAGACCGCGATGCTTGCGCAGCTCTTCACGCAGGAGCGGCTCGCTACAGGCGACCTGATGCTCGCCGAGGTATTGCAGGGCTCCACGAGCGAGACCGCGTTCGAACGCACGCGACGAATCATGACCGCCAGCCTCGCGCTGATCCCGATGGTCGATGCCGAGGTCGCGATCCAGGCCGCGCGCAATTATCGCCTGCTGCGCGCCCGTGGCGTCACCGTGCGCAAGACGATCGATACACTGATCGCGACGCGCTGCATCATGGAAGGATACCCGCTGCTGTTCAGCGATCGCGATTTCGTGTCTTTCGTCGAGCATCTGGGGCTCATCGATGCGATGCGGTTGCCCGCCCCTTGAACGCGCGCACGCGATGATCGATTGAGGGCGCGACAATCGCGGGGAGTGAGATGGCGCGTTTTCTGCTGATTCTGGCAACGCTCGTCGCAATCGCCGCGCCTGCCCGCGCCGACGACATCTCGGCCACGGCACGCGGCGTGGTGCGCGTAGTGACGATCGCGTTCGACGGCGAGCAGGTGGGCGATTTCGGGCATGGCAGCGGGTTCGCGATCGCGCCCGATCGGATCGTCACCAACGCGCATGTCGTCGAACTCGCCGCGCGCGATCCGGGGCATGTCGTGATCGGCATCGTCCCCTCGCAGGGCGACAAGACCTTCCGCGGCCGCGTGATCGCCTACGATCCCGCGCGCGACCTCGCCGAGATCGCGTTCGACGGCGCGCGGCTGCCGCCGGTCACGCTCTACAACGGGCCGCTGAGCGACGGCGCGCAGGTGGTGGCGCTCGGCTATCCGGGCAATGTCGATCTCGCGACCGCGCAATCGGCGCTCGATTACATCACGCCCTTGTCGCCGGTGCGCTCGCAGGGCGTGTTCTCGGGCGCGCGCAGCCTGTCGGGCGTGCGCGTGCTGCTCCACACCGCCGGCATCGCGCGCGGCAATTCGGGCGGGCCGCTGCTCGATCCGTGCGGGCGCGTGATCGGGGTCAATTCGGCGATCACCGGCGGGCAGGACGGCGATTCGAGCTTCGCCTTCGCGATCGCCGACAGCGAGCTCGCGCAGTTCCTGCACGAAGCGGGGCAATCCTATCAGTCGGTGGGCACGCCCTGCACCAGCATCGAGAACCGCCTCGCCGCCGACGCCGAGGCGGCCGAGCAGGAACGCGCTGCCGCCGAGGCCGCCAAGCGCGCCAATGCCGAGGCCGAGGCGATGAAACGCGAACAGGCACTCGCCGACGCCCGCGCGCGCGAGGAACGGACCGCCGAGAATTTCATGGCGCTCGCCGCCGTGCTGCTGGTCACGGGTGCGCTCGCGGTGGGCGGCGCCACCTTGCTCACGACGCGCGGCGAGAAGCGGCACGCGACCTGGGCCGGGATCGCGGCCGCCGCCTTCTTCGTCGCGGCGATCGCGGTGTTCTTCAGCCGACCCGATGGCGCGGTCTCGCTGGCGACGGCCGGGCTCACCGGCGGCACCTCGGACGGCACCGTGACACCGCCCGCGCCGAGCGGCCGCCTGCTGTGCCGCTTGGTGCCCGAGCGCAGCCGCGCGACCGTCTCCAGCACCCAGGACGTGGCGATCGACTGGCGCCCCAACGGCTGCGTCAACGGGCGCACCCAATATCTGCCGGCGGGCACCACCTGGCAGCGCGTGCTGGTGCCCGATATCGAGGACACGGTGTCGGTGCTCGGCTTCGATCCTGCGACAGAAACCTATACCGCCACGCGCTACCTGCTCGGTAACGAGGCGATGACCGCCGCGCGCGCCGCCCGCGGCGAGGAGCCCAAGGCCTGCGCCACCGACGAACCCGCGCGCGCGGCGCTCGCGGCGCAGCAGGCGGCGATCCGTGCAACGCTGCCCGACCTGCCCAACGAGAAGCTCGTCTATCATTGCGCGCCGGCGGGGAGCGGCACGCAATAGCGAGAAACGTCCGGCCGGGGATGACGGGCAGCCACCGGATACCTCGGCGCAAAGACCGCCTCACCATCCGGAGAGTACGATTTTTTAGGGGTGGCCCGGGCAACCGGCGTGACTTACGCCTGCACTCCATGACCATGCGGGCGACCCAGGGCATCGACGCGCTGACCGAAAAGGAAAAGCAGACGCTGCGCCTGATCGTTCGCGGGCATGACGCGAAGTCGATCGCGCGCAGCTTCGATCTTTCGGTCCACACGATCAACGAACGGCTGCGCGATGCGCGGCGCAAATTGGCGGTGTCGAGCAGCCGCGAAGCGGCGCGGTTGCTGTTCGATGCCGAAGGCGCGCCCCCAAATCCTTCGGGGGACATGAAAATCGGGGAAGCCGTGACGGCGCCCGACGTGAAACAGGATGGCGATGCCGGGCGGATGTCCCGCCTCGGCTGGATCACGATCGGAGGTGTCGCCATGTCATTGCTATTGGGATTGATCGCGCTTGCCACGTTGCCGCAGCAGGAGACGGCGTCGGCCGGCGACCAGACCGCCACGATCGAGACACACGATCCCGCGATCATCGATACCGCGCGCCGGTTCCTCGAACTGGGCGATCAGGGAAACTGGACCGAGGCCTATCGGATGACCGGGAGAAGGTTCCAGAAGCTCAATACTGCCGAACGATGGGCGGAAGTGGCAGGAAAAGTGCGTCCGCCGCTCGGCGCGATGCAATCGCGCGTGCTGATCAGCGAGCAGAACCTGCCCGCCCCGCCTCATGGCTATGAAGTGGTCAAGTTCCGCACGAGCTTCGCCAACAAGGCGAATGTGGTGGAAACCGTCACGCTCGAGCGCGAGGACGGCGGGTGGAAGGTGGCAGGGGTGACCGTGGGATGAAGCAGGCGATCGGCGCGGCGACGTCCGCGCCGATGCGCCACCCGGCTTTCAGGCCTCCGCGCGCCGCCGCATCCAGAAGGGCGCCACAAAGTTACCTTTGCGGTGCGCGATCACCAGCAGCACCACGCCGAGCGCGGTCGCGAGGATCAGCGCGGGGAGCGAGGCCTCGGCACCGAACGCGCCGCCGGTCAGCAGGTCCGATCCGGCGATGCGCGGCACGAACACACCCTGCGTGTCGAGCCCCGATATCGCGATGCCGTAGATCCCCCCTTGCGTGAAGTTCCACGCCGCGTGGATGCCGATCGCCGCCCACAGCCGGCGCGTCACCATATAGGCCGCAGCCAGCATGATCCCGGCCTCGAAGGCGATGCAGATCGCGGCAAACCAGCTCGCATTGGGGTTGGCGAGGTGGCCCGCGCCGAACAGCAGGGCCGAGATGGCGAGCGCAATCCAACTGCCGAGCCAGCGTTCGAGCAGGCGGAAGACCACGCCGCGCAGCACGATCTCCTCGGGGAAGCCCGAGATCAGCGAGATGCCGAGCACCGGCCACAGCACCTCCAGTCCACGCGTGCCGACGACGCGATAGCCGCCGAACAGCGCCATCACGCCCACAATCGCGGAGAAGATCAGGAACCCGATCAGTAGCCCCGCGCCCAGCTCCTTCGCCCAGCCGGCAAGCCCGAATGCGGTCGGCGTGCGCCGCTCGACCAGCTTGACGAACGCGAGATAGGCGCCGGTGAAGAGCGCCGCGCCCAGCGCACCCGGCACCACCGTCGCCGGGCCGACCGACGGCAGGCCGGCTTTCTGCAGCAGGCCGGTGCCGACGCCCGTCAGGCTCGCCGCCACGAACATGAAGACCATCCCGATGACGAGCAGCACCAGCGGGAAATGGATCACCTTCCAGACCGTGCTCGACGGCGGCGTGTTCGGTTCGGTCGGCAGCATGGACGGCATCCCCTCGGTTCGCGCCCGACCCTAGCCGCGCCCGCCCGGGCAGGAAAGCGGTTTGGAGTCGCAAGCAGGAGCCCAGCGCCACGAGCGGCACGGGCGTCGGACCGGCCCTACGCTGCTTCGTTCGCGAGCGCGTCGTCCTTTTCGTTGCCGCGGACATAGGCCTCGCGCGCCATCAGCCGGCCGACATAGGCGGTGAAGGCGTCGCGCCTGGGCAACGTGCCGAACTGGACGCCCCAACCGATCTGCGAGCCGACATAGACGTCCGCCGCGGTGAAGCGGTCGCCGGCGATATAGTCGCGCCCCGACACCGCCTGTTCGAGCACGTCGACCACCCGGTCGTAGCTGCCGTAACCGACCATCCGGCTGCGCTCGGGCGTGACATCGACGCCCAGCGCCTTGTTGGTCACCGCCTGCTCGACCGGCCCGGCGGCGAAGAACATCCAGCGATAATAATCGGCGCGGTCGCTCGCCGGCGGCGCGAGCCCCGCATCGGGAAAGGCATCCGCCAGATAGGCACAGATCGCGGCGCATTCGGTGACGATCCGGTCCCCGTGGCGAATCGCGGGCACTTTCCCCATCGGATTGATCGCGAGATAGTCGGCGCCCTTCATCGTCGAGGCGTAATCCATCACCTCGGTCTCGTAGGGCGCGCCGACTTCCTCGAGCATCCAGCGCACGATCCGCCCGCGCGACTGCGGGTTGGTGTAGAAGACGAGGTCGTTCGCCATGGTGTCTCTCCCGATTCGATCAAGGAACATAATGGGAACGAATTACGCCCCGGCGTCAAGATGCCGATGCAGGAAATCGATCGTACGCCCCCAGGCAAGCGCGGCCGCCGCGGCGTCGTAGCGATCGGCCGAGGTGTCGTTGTTGAAGGCGTGGTTGACGTTCGCGTAGGTATAGGCGGTCACGTCCTTCCCCGCCGCCTTCAGCGCCGCGACCCACGGCTCGCCCGTCGCCGCGACGCGCGTGTCGAGCCCGGCATAATGGAGCATCATGGGCGCGGAGACCTTCGCCGCCTCGGCCGGATCGGGCGCGGGTCCGTAATAGCTGACCGCCGCCGCCAGCGCGGGGCCTGCGGCGACCGCCACCCGATCAACCATCGCCCCGCCCCAGCAGAAGCCGATCACGCCCGCCTTGCCGTGGTGCAGCTGCGCCTCTTTCACCAGCGCCACCGTATCCGCCGTCACCGCCGCGAGATCGGCGCGGCCGATCATGTCGCGCGCCTTGTCCTCATCGGCGGGCGTGCCGCCCTGAGCGCTGAGCAGATCGGGTGCGATCGCGACGAACCCCGCCAGCGCGACGCGCCGCGCGACATCCTCGATATGCGCGTTGAGCCCGCGATTCTCGTGGATCACGATCACTGCCGGCCGGCGCGCGCTGGCATCGGCGGCGGGCCGCGCGACATAGGCGTCGAGATGCCGGTCGCCCGCGAGCGCGAAACGATGCCGCTCGGTCGCGAGCCGCGCATCGTCTGCCGTCGTGATCGACGCCGCCGCCGGTGCCGCGGCGATCCCGGCGATCAGCGTCTCCGCCGCAGCGGCCGATCCGGCGAGCGCCGCCATCTGCTTGAGCAGGGTGCGCCGGTCGCCATGGTCATGCGTATAGGCGTCGTAGATCGCGATCGCGCGCTGGCGGAGGTCGGCCATGTGCAGCTCCCGAATCGCCCCCCGGCGCTTCGCGAGCCTAATCCGCATCAAATATGGTGTCGATCAGCACGATCTCTTTCCCCGTTCGCTTCGAGCGACGTCGAGAAGCGGATTGGCCGGAGCGCCAACGGTTTCTCGACTACGCTCGAAACGAACGGAGCGTGGATGCGGAAATGCGCCTCAGCGCTGAAACGGATCGACGAAGCCGAGCCCGTTGTCCGGCGCACCCTCGCCCGAGGCTGCGTCCTCTGCCTCGCGCGCGGCCTGCTCGCGCTCGGCACGCAGCTCGTTGATCAGCGCCTCGCGATCGCCCGCCAGGCGGTTGTCGACCGGCGCTTCGAGCCCCGCCGCCTTGCCCGCCTTGGCGACCGCCGCGTCGAGCTCGCGCTGCGAGGTGAGGCCGAGCGTCACCGGATCCTTGGGCACGATGTTGGCGATGTTCCAGTGGGTGCGCTCGCGGATCGCCTGGATGGTCGAGCGCGTGGTGCCGATCAGCGTGCTGATCTGCCCGTCCGACATCTCGGGATGGTTGCGGATGATCCAGGCAATGCCGTCGGGCTTGTCCTGCCGCTTGGAGACCGGCGTGTAGCGCGGCCCCTTGGTGCGGCGCACCTGCTCGGGGCCCTTGGACATCTGGAGGCGGTAATCGGGATCGGCCTGGCCCTTCTCGATCTCCTCCATCGTCAGCTCGTGCGCGCGCACGGGATCGCGGCCCGTCAGCTTGGTCGCGGCGGTATCGTCGGCGATCGCCTGCACCTCGAGGATGTGGAGACCGCAGAATTCGGCGATCTGCTCGAAACTGAGCGCGGTGTTGTCGACCAGCCACGAAGCGGTCGCATGCGGCATGAGCGGCTGGGCCACGATGAAATCCTTCTCACAAACAATAAGGGCCGCCCCTCGCGGAGCGGCCGTGCCATGTGCCCGATCTAATGCGCGCCGCGCGGGCTGGCAAGGTTTTCGCGTCACGCTGCGTCGCGCAGCGCCTCGGGCACGGGCGCGAGCGCATCGAGGAACTGGCGCGCGCTCGCCTCCCAGGTGAAGCCGCGGCCGTAGCGCGCGCACGCGGCGCGGTCGCGCGTCAGCGCCTCGGCGATGGCGGCGTCCAGCCCTTCGGCCATCGCGCCCGTCTCCGGCGTCAGCACGTCGACCGGGCCCGTCACCGGATACGCCGCGACCGGCGTGCCGCAGGCGAGCGCCTCGATCATCACCAGCCCGAACGTGTCGGTACGGCTGGGAAAGACGAACACGTCGGCGGCGGCGTAGATGCTCGCCAGCTCCGCGCCGAAGCGCGCGCCCATGAAGATGGCGTCGCGCCGGCTTGCCTCCAGCGCCGCACGCGCCGGGCCGTCGCCGACGACGATCCTGGTCCCGGGATGACGCGCGTCGAGGAACGCCTCGATATTCTTCTCGACCGCGACCCGGCCGACATAGAGCTGGATCGGCCGCGGCAGGTGGCCGAGATCGGGATGCGGCGGCCCATCGGGCCGGAATGCGTCGAGATCGACGCCGCGCCCCCAATGGCGCACATTCACCAGCCCATGCTCAGCCAAGGTGCGGCGGATCGAGCCGGTCGAGGCGAGGATCGCCTGTGCGGGCCCGTGGAACCAGCGGATGTAGCGCCACACCCATTCGGGATTCACCCCGGTGCGCGCCGCGACATAATCGGGGAATTGCGTGTGGTAGGCGGTAGTGAAGGGCAGCCCGTGCGCGAGGCACCAGCGCCGCGCGACGAGGCATAGCGGCCCTTCGGTCGCGAGATGGATGGCGTCGGGCGCGAAATCGTGCAGCATCCGCCCCACCCGCCCGCGCGACGCGACCGCGAGCCGGATCTCTGGATAGGTCGGGCACGGCAGCGACGCGAACAGATCGGGCGAGACGACGCGCACCTCGTGCCCCATCGCCTCAAGCGCGCCGCGCACCGCCTGCAGCGTGCGCACCACGCCATTGACCTGCGGCGCCCAGGCGTCGGTGACGATCGCGATCCGCATGGCTCAGGCCGCGAGCCGGGGCGCGGCTGTCTGAGGGCGGGCGGCGATTTCGTCGGCCCAGTGCAGCAGTTCCATCCGCCCGTCGTCATGCTCGACCAGCGCGGTGCAGCCCTCCACCCAATCGCCGTCATTATAATAGGCCACCGTGCCGATAGTCCGCATCTCCGCGGTGTGGATATGGCCGCAGACCACGCCGTCGACGCCGCGCGATCCGGCCGCATGCGCCACCACCTCCTCGTATCGCGAGATGAACTCGACCGCATTCTTGACCCGGGCCTTGGCGTGCTTGGACAGCGACCAATAGGGCATGCCGAACCGGCGGCGCACGGCGTTGACCAGCAGGCTCACCCGCATCAGCGCGGTGTAGGCGGCGTCCCCCAGATGCGCGAGCCAGCGGTGCGCGAGCGTGATCACATCGAACTCGTCGCCGTGGAGCACCAGCAGGCGCCGCCCGTCGACGGTCTCGTGGATCGCCTTGCGGCGAATCTCGACCCCGCCGAAATCGAGGCCGGAGAACTGCCGGAACATCTCGTCGTGATTGCCGGGAATGTAGACGATCCGCGTGCCGCGCCGGGCGCGCTTGAGGATGCGCCACACCACGTCGTTGTGCGCGGGCGGCCAGAAGAACTTCTTCTTGAGCCGCCAGCCGTCGATGATGTCGCCGACCAGGTACATCGTGTCGCTGTCGACATGGTCGAGGAAATCGATCAGCAGGTCGGCGTTGCAGCCGCGCGTGCCGAGATGGACGTCCGAAATCCAGATCGTCCGGTATCGACGGCGCTCGGCGATCGCGCGTTCGGGAACGACCGGCGCCGAATTCACGAAATCGGCCGTCGTCGCGTCGCGCAGGTGGCGCGTGTCCATCGTCAGCCCCCGGGGCAGCGTTGATCTTGCCCGCGGTCTTTCGCCGCACAATGTTACAACTGGAATCCCCGTACGATGACGGATCGGTGACGCTCAGCCGCGCATCGGCACGAAGCGGGGCAACGCACGGATGCGCGCGATCCACGCGCCGACCTGCGGATAGAGCGCCAGGTCGAAGCCGCCTTCGTCCGCGACGTGCGTGTAGGCGAACAGTGCGATGTCGGCGAGGCTCGCCTTGTCGCCCACGAACCAGTCGTGGAGCAGCAGATGATCCTCCATCTGCTGCAACGCCGCCTCGCCCGCCAGCCTTTTGCCCGGTATCTGGCTGCGCTGAAACTCGCTCAGCGCATCCATGCCCACCATCGTCGTCCAGTAGCGCACCGTCGCGATGTTGGGCTCGTGATGATATTGTTCGAAGAACATCCAGCGCAGCATGTCCGCGCGGCCGAAGCGATCGTCCGGCACCAGCGCCGAGCCCTCGCCGAGATAACAGCACGCCGCGTTGCTTTCGGGCAGGAAGCGCCGTCCGACCTGGAGCACGGGGATACGCCCCATCGGATTGATGTGCGCCAGGAACCGCGGCGTGCGCGTCTCGCCCTTCATGATGTCGTACTCGACTCGCTCCATCCGCAGCCCCAGCAACGCCGCGGTGAGCCGGATCTTGTAGCAATTGCCCGAGACCGGGTCTTCGTGAAGGATCAGTCTGTCGGTCATTCGGTCATCCCCGCACTTCTTCCCCATCTCCCCGGTCACCCACGAGACTCAGTCAAGCGGCAAGCAACCCACAGCACCTCACCCCATCGTCAGCACGATCTTCCCCACGTGCTCTCCCGATTCCATCCGGCGGTGCGCGTCGGCGGCGTGTGTCAGCGGGAAGGTCGCATCGATCTCGGGCTTGAGCTTTCCCGCCTCGACGAAGGGCCAGACGGTGCGCGCGAGTTCGTCGGCGACGAGCGTCTTGAACGTGGCGTCGCGCGGGCGCAGCGTCGAGCCGGAGAGCGTCAGGCGGCGGCGCATCACGTCGAACACCGGGATCGTCGCTTGCGCCCCGCGCTGCACGGCGATCGAGACGTGGCGGCCGTCCTCGGCGAGGCATTGGAGGTTGCGGGGCACGTAATCGCCGCCGACCATGTCGAGCACGGCTGCCACGCCCGCACCGCCGGTGATGTGCTGCACGCGCTCGACGAAATCCTCGGTCTTGTAGTTGATGGCGTGATCGGCGCCCAGCGCACGGGCTTTCGCGCATTTCGCGTTCGAGCCCACCGTGACGATGATCGTCAGCCCGAACAAGTTGCATAGCTTGATCGCCATCGTGCCGATCCCGCTCGTCCCGCCATGGACGAGCACGGTGTCGCCTTCGGCCACGTAGGCGCGCTCGAACAAATTGGTCCACACGGTGAAGAGCGTCTCCGGCATCGCCGCCGCCTCGACCATCGTCAGCGCGTCCGGCACCGGCAGGCACTGCCCCGCGGGCGCGACCGCATAGTCGGCATAGCCGCCACCCGAAACGAGCGCGCAGACCGGCTGGCCGAGCAGCGCTCCGTCGACATCGGCGCCGAGCGCGACCACCTCGCCCGCAATCTCCAGCCCGAGGATCGACGGCGCGCCGGGCGGCGGCGGATAGCCGCCCTTGCGCTGGAGCACGTCGGGCCGGTTCACGCCAGCGGCCGCGACGCGGACCAATACCTCTCCCGAGCCCGGGCGCGGCACCGGCCGCGTGCCCGGCACGAGAACCTCGGGCCCACCTGGTGTCTCGGGGTCGATCGCGATCATCGTTTCGGGCAGTGCAGCCATGGTCTCGGGGTTCCCCTCTTCCCGCGGCGCGTTATTGACATCGCGGCCCTGCCGGTCAACGCTTGGCGGCATGGATTCCGACGAGAATCTTCCGCTTCGGCGCGACGATCCGCTGACGATGCTCGCGCACCAGGATCTCGATCCGCTCTCGGTCGCGGAGCTCGACGCGCGCGTCGCGGCGCTCGAAGCCGAGATCGAGCGGATTCGCCATCACCGCGCGCGTGCCGTTAACCATCGCGCAAGCGCCGACGCTCTATTCAAGCGATGAGCGCGAACCGCACCTTCGCGCCGGCGGCGACGCCGACCGCAAGGTGCGGACGGCCGGCGCTTGATGCGAGGCTCCTCCCTTCCGACATTAGAGGAATGGGCCGCGCGTATCGCGGCCCGCAAGGAGTACCAAGGTAATGCCGTCTTTCGCCCCTGCGCTCGAAACCACGCTACACAAGGCGCTTGAAGCCGCGAGCTCGCGCCGCCACGAATATGCGACGCTCGAGCACCTGCTACTCGCCCTGGTCGATGACGAGCACGCCTCCAAGGTGATGGGGGCGTGCAACGTCGATCTCGGCGACCTCCAGGCGACCGTCACCCACTATCTCGATACCGAACTCGAGGCGTTGAAGGTCGACCAGGCGACCGATCCTTCGCCCACCAGCGGGTTCCAGCGCGTCGTCCAGCGCGCGATCCTGCACGTCCAGTCGTCGGGCCGCGACGAGGTGACGGGCGCCAACGTGCTCGTCGCCTTGTTCTCGGAGCGCGAATCCTACGCGGTCTATTTCCTCCAGCAGCAGGACATGAGCCGGCTCGATGCGGTGAGCTACATCAGCCATGGCGTCGGCAAGGGCGGCGCGCCCGCCGAAGCCGCGACGCCCAAGGGCGCCGACGAGGAGAAGCCCGCCAAGGGCGAGAAGGGCAAGAGCGAAAGCGCGCTCAAGCAATTCACGGTCAACCTCAACGAAAAGGCCGAGAACGGCAAGGTCGATCCGCTGATCGGGCGCGGGCCGGAGGTCGATCGCACGATCCAGATCCTGTGCCGCCGCTCGAAGAACAACCCGCTCTATGTGGGCGATCCGGGCGTGGGCAAGACCGCGATCGCCGAGGGCCTCGCGCGCAAGATCGTCGAGGGCGAGGTTCCCGACGTGCTCAAGGAAGCGGTGATCTATTCGCTCGACATGGGCGCGCTGCTCGCGGGCACGCGCTATCGCGGCGATTTCGAGGAGCGGCTGAAGGCGGTCGTGGGTGAATTGGAGAAGCTGCCGCATGCGGTGCTCTTCATCGACGAGATCCATACCGTGATCGGCGCCGGTGCGACGAGCGGCGGCGCGATGGACGCCTCGAACCTGCTCAAGCCGGCTTTGTCGGGCGGCACGATCCGCTGCATCGGCTCGACCACCTACAAGGAGTTCCGCAACCATTTCGAGAAGGACCGGGCGCTGCTCCGGCGCTTCCAGAAGATCGATGTCAACGAGCCGACGGTCGAGGACACGATCAAGATTTTGGCGGGCCTACGCAGTGCATTCGAGGAGCACCATTCGGTCAAATACACGCCCGATGCGCTCAAAAGCGCGGTCGAGCTGTCGGCGCGCTACATCAACGACCGCAAGCTGCCCGACAAGGCGATCGACGTGATCGACGAGGTCGGCGCGATGCAGATGCTGGTGCCGCCGTCCAAGCGCCGCAAGACGATCACGCCCAAGGAGATCGAGGCCGTGATCGCGACGATGGCACGCATTCCGCCGAAGAGCGTCTCGACCGACGACAAGAAGGCGCTCGAAAGCCTCGAGACCGATCTGAAACGGGTTGTGTTCGGCCAGAACGATGCGATCGAGAAGCTCGCTTCGGCGATCAAGCTGAGCCGCGCCGGCCTGCGCGATCCCGACAAGCCGATCGGCAATTACCTGTTCACCGGCCCCACCGGCGTCGGCAAGACCGAGGTCGCGCGTCAGCTTGCGAGCATCATGGGCATCCCGCTCCAGCGCTTCGACATGAGCGAATATATGGAGCGGCACAGCGTCTCGCGGCTGATCGGCGCGCCTCCGGGCTATGTCGGCTACGATCAGGGCGGCCTGCTGACCGATGCGGTCGATCAGAACCCGCATTCGGTGCTGCTGCTCGACGAGATCGAGAAGGCGCATCCCGACCTGTTCAACATCCTGTTGCAGGTGATGGACAACGGCAAGCTCACCGATCACCACGGCAAGACGGTCGACTTCAGGAACACGATCCTGATCATGACCACCAATGCCGGGGCGTCGGACATGGCGCGCGAGGCGCTGGGCTTCGGCGTGTCGAGCCGCGAGGGCGAGGACGAGGAGGCGGTGAAGAAGATGTTCACCCCCGAGTTCCGCAACCGCCTCGATGCGATCGTGCCCTTCGCCTATCTGCCGCCCGAAGTGGTGGCGCGCGTGGTGGAGAAGTTCATCCTCCAGCTCGAGCTTCAGCTCGCCGACCGCAACGTCCACATCAATCTCGACGACACGTCGAAGGCGTGGCTCACCGAGCGCGGCTACGACAAGCTCTACGGTGCGCGCCCGATGGGACGGCTGATCCAGGAGAAGATCAAGCAGCCGCTCGCCGAGGAATTGCTGTTCGGCAAGCTCGTCCATGGCGGCGAGGTGGACGTGAGCGTGAAGGATGGCGCGCTGGCCTTCCAGCTCACCCCCGCCGCGCCCAAGAAGCCGCGCAAGAAAGGCGGCGGCAAGAAGGCCGAGACGATCGACGCGAAGTAACCGCGTCGTCGCGCACGACCGAACCGGGGCCGACCTTCAGGTCGGCCCTTTTTCGTTCGGGCATGTCGCGTTCGTCCAATGCCCGGCCGCCGCACCGTGATAGCCTCCCGCTTTACAAGCGGGAGAGGGGGCATGACGACTCGCGGACGGATGATCGCGACCATGGCGCTGACGGCGACCACGATCGGCGCGGTCGCGTTGATGGCGGCACCGGCGGCGCCGGGGCCCAAGGCGCGATACTGGATGGACGTCTCGACGACGAGCGGCTTCATGGGCGGCGGCGGCAATCCGCTCGCGATGTTGCGCGGCGGAGGCGGCAGCGCCGCGCGCACACTCACGCTGCGGCTGGGATCGACCCAAGCAGCCGCAGGCGCGCCGGCGGCGGACCATTTCATGCCCGCGGGCATGGAGCTCGGCGCTTCGGTGCCGCTCGTCACACCGCAACCGACCCGCGGGACGATCGATCGCACCCCCACCGAGATGCCGGAGAATTTCCAGCGCCCCAAAGGGCGGCTGCTGCTGTTCTGGGGCTGCGGCGTCCATGCCGGCGCGGGGCAACCGGTCGTGATCGATTTCTCGAAACTCGCCCAGGGGCAGATGCCGCCGCACCTGTTCTCGGCCAACGTGCCCGTCGAAACCGGGCCGACCGCCGCCTCCAGCCGCACCTTCGGCGAATGGCCCAACAGCAAGACGAAGCGGACCAATGTTCCTTCGGGCGCGTCGCTGATCGGCGACCATCGGATCGCGGGCAACTACAGCCCCGAGATCAATTTCGCGCTGACGCAGGATTTCATGCCCGCGATCCGCGCCTCCTCCGCGCCCGGCGCCGAGGGATCGGTGACGCTCAGCTGGCAACCGGTCGATGCCGCAACCGGCTATTACGCCTGGGTGATGGGCGCACAGGGCATGGGCAGCGACGGTGGCGACATGGTGTGGTGGACCTCGGCCGGGCGGCAGGAATTCGGCGCTGGGCTGACCGACTGGATCGCGCCCCCCACCGTCCGCCGGCTGATCGGCGAAAAGGTGGTGATGCCGCCCAGCCAGACCGATTGCACCGTGCCCGCCGAGGTGAAGGCCGCAGCCGGCGCGATGATGATGACCCAGCTCTACGCCTATGGGCCCGAGGCCGATTTCTCCTATCCGCCGCGGCCGAAGAACGCACCTGCCTCATGGTCGCCCGACTGGACGGCGCGGGTGCGCTACAAGTCCAATACCAGCCTGATGCTCGGCATGCCCGGCATGGGCGCGATGACGGGCGACGACGACCGCGACGAAACCCCCGCGGCGGAACCGGCGAAAAAGAAATGCAAGCCCAGCCTCGGCGGGTTCCTCAAGGGCAAGATCTGCTGATCGAAACAGGGGCGAAGCGGCACCCGCATTTACAATCTGTTGGCGATCTTGCGCTAGGGTCGCCGCATGACGGGGGGTCGTCTCTATCGCGCGCTGACGCTGGTGCTGGCGGGGGTGCTGGCCCTCACGCTCGGCACGGGCAAGGCGTGGGCGCAGGTGGGCAATGTCGGCAGCCCGGTCGCGACTTGCGTGACTCGCGCCGCGCCCGGCATGACGGCGCGCACGCTGTTCGGCGAGCCCACGCGCTTCGATTGCACCCGCCGCCAGACCGATTGGGGCGCGGGCGATTTCTGGGTGCTGTCGCAGCCGATCCGCGTCGATGCGACGCGCGCCTTCCAGGTTCGCATCGCGAGCCTGTGGCAGCGGCGCGTCACGCTCCATGTCCTCTATGCCGACGGCACGATCGTCCCCTTCGCTCTCGACGGCCGCGGCGCGACCCGCAACCTCGCGCTCGGCGCCATCATCGCGCAGCGCGTGCCGGTGCGCCCCGGCATTCCCGCCGTGCGGCTGCTCTGGCATGTCGAGGGCGCGGCGAACCTGCGCGGCATCCTGGTCGATGCGCGCATCGCCAGGCTCGGGCAGGCCGCGCGCGCGAACCTGACGATGGCGGCGCTCTATGCGGGATTCGCCGGGCTCTGTGTCGCGCTCCTGATCTACAATCTCGCCTTGTGGGGGGCGCTGCGGCATCGCTTCCAGCTCGCTTATTGTGCGATGGTGGGGGCGCTCACCGCTTATGCCTTCTCGTCCTCCGGCGCGCTCGCCTGGGCTTTTCCCGACATCCTCAACAACGATCGGCTGCGGATCAACTACGTGCTGGTCGCGGTATCCGCCTCGGCCGCGGTCGCCTTCGCGCGGAGCTTCTTCGAGGAGCGCATCTTCACGCCCTGGCTCGCGCGCGCCTGCACCGCGACGATCGCCGCGCTGCTCGGTACCGCCGCCCTGTTCGCGCTGCTGGCGCCGTGGCGCATCGCCTTGCTCGATCGGCTCTATGTGCTCGCCTTCGTCGGGCTGCTGCTGCTCACCGTGCCGGTGATGTGGCGTGCCTGGCGGACGAAGAGCAATTATCTGTGGCTGTTCGCGGTGGCCTGGGCGATGCCGATCGCGCTCGCGGGCGTGCGCGTCGCCAACAATCTCAACCTGATCGCCTGGCAATTCTGGATCGACAATTCGACGATCGCGTCGATGGCGGTCGAGGCGCTGCTGTCGAGCGTCGCCATCGCCTATCGCATCCGCCTGCTCAGCCGCGAGCGCGACGCCGCGATCCGCCGGGAAGTCGCCGCATGCACGCTTGCCGACACCGACCCCTTGACGGGGCTGCTCAACCGTCGCGCCTTCCTGCGCGAGGCGATCGGCCGCGCGGGCGATCAGACGCTGCTGCTCGCCGACCTCGATCACTTCAAGCGCGTCAACGATACGATCGGGCATGACGGCGGCGACGAGGTACTGTGCCGCTTCGCGCGCGTGCTGCGTCAGGCGGTGCCCGAGGGCGCGCTCGTCGCGCGCATCGGCGGCGAGGAATTCGCGATCGTCAGCGATACAGGCATGGGCCCCGCGCCCGAGGCGATCCTGGCGCGGCTGCGCGCCGAGCGGATGCCGTTCGACCTCGCCGTGACCGCAAGCATCGGCGGCAGCGTCGGCCCGCTTGCCACCGAGCCCGACTGGAAGCAGCTCTATCGCGCCGCCGACCGCGCGCTGCTCGACGCCAAATCCGACGGCCGCGATCGCGCGCGCGCCGCCTATTCGATCGCCTTCGCCGCCTGATTTTCCCGCAGCCTGCTTGTGATGGGCGCCCTGATCCCATATATCCCTTCCCACCAAAGGAGGGTCGATTGCGCCAGCGCAGGATCGGATTGGCGGTGATCGTCGCGTTGCTGCTCGTGCTAGGCATGCAGCACGCGCCGCGGATCAGCCTCAGCACCAGCGGTCCATCGGACGGCGGGCTCGTGCAGGTGCAGGCCGCGGTCGACCTCGGCACCAAGGCCGGCGCGCTGCTCTTCACCTGGACGGTCGATCATCTCGAGCACGCCCGCTGACTTGCACGCCGCAGGCGGCTTGCTTACACCCTTGTCAATGAGCGACCCCGAGCGCGTCTGGCGCACCGCCTATCGCCACCCCACGCCGTGGGACACACGCTACCCGCCCCTGTCGATGGTCGACCTGTTCGATCAGGCCGCAACCGAGGCGGCGGACCGGCCGCTGATCGAGTTCCTGGGGCGCACCTACAGCTATGCCGAAACGCTGGACGGCGCGAACCGGGTCGCCTGCGGATTGAAAGCGCTGGGCTATGGCCCCGGCGACCGGATCGGGCTGTTCCTGCCCAACGTGCCGCATTACGTCGCGGCCTATTACGGCATCCTGAAGCTGGGCGCGACGGTGGTGAACTTCTCGCCACTCTACACGATGGAGGAGCTCGCGCATCAGGTCGCCGATTCGGGGACGCGGCTGCTCTTCACCCTGTCGGCGACCGCGTTGCTGCCGACCGCGCTCGAAGTGCTCGACGCCTCCGCGCTCGAGCGGCTCGTCGTCGGCTCGGTCGCGGGCGCGCTGCCGCCCACCAAGTCGCTTTTCTATCGTCTGTTCCGCGGCAAGGAAGTCGCCAAACGCCCGCACGACGATCGCATCACCGCCTTTTCGGCGCTGATCCACAATGACGGCGCGATCGATCCGCCCGCGATCGACCCCGAGCGCACGATCGCGCTGATCCAATATACCGGCGGCACCACGGGCACGCCCAAGGGCGCGATGCTCAGCCACCAGAACCTGTCCGCCAATGCGCGCCAGGTCGTGGGGCTCGATCCGCGGCCGGAGGCGGAAGACCGGATCGTCGGTGTCTTGCCGCTGTTCCACGTCTTCGCCAATACCTGCGTGCTCAATCGTACGGTGGCGAACCGGGGCTGCATCGTCATGCTGCCGCGCTTTCATGCGCGTCAGGTGCTCGCCACGCTCGACCGCACCGACGCGACCGCGCTGCCGGGCGTGCCGACCATGTATCAGGCACTGCTCGACGAACCCGGGCTCGACGCGACCGACTTTTCGCACCTGCGCGTCTGCGTCTCCGGCGGCGCGCCGCTTCCCGCCGAGCTCAAGGCCAAGTTCGAAGGCGCGACGGGCGCGCGGCTGGTGGAAGGATACGGCCTTTCCGAAAGCTCGGGCGTGGTCTCCGCCAACCCCTATGAGGCGGAGGGCAAGTCGGGCACGATCGGCCAGCCGATCCCCGGCACGCGCGTGCGCCTCGTCGACAAGGAAGACCCTACGCGGCCCGCGCCCGCAGGCGAGCCCGGCGAGATCGTCGCCGCCGGCCCGCAGATCATGCAGGGCTATTGGAACCGCCGCGATGCGGACGCCAAGGTGTTCGTCACCGATGCCGAAGGTACGCGCTGGCTACGCACCGGCGATGTCGGCACGATCGACGACGACGGCTTCATCCGCATCGTCGATCGCCTCAAGGACATGATCGCGGTCGGCGGCTTCAAGGTCTTCCCCAGCCAGATCGAGGCGGTGCTCTACAGGCATCCGGCGGTGAAGGAAGCGCTGGTGATCGGCCTGCCCGATTCGTACCGCGGCGAGCACCCGCGCGCCTACGTCACCCTCAACGACGGCGCCGACGCCACACCCGAGGCGCTCGCCGCCTGGCTCAACCCCCAGCTCGGCAAGCACGAGCGCGTCGACGAGGTCGTCGTCCGCACCGCGCTCCCCAAGACGATGGTCGGCAAATTGAGCCGCAAGGATCTGATCGCCGAAGTGCTGGCCGAAGGGTGAAACAAGGCGCACGACGGCTCTCCCTTTTCCCTCCCCGGCGAAGGCCGGGGAGGAATGCTAGAGATCAGCGTCTCCCTATTCCATCACCGTCTTCAAGTTCATGAACTCGTGCAGCCCGTACGGCCCCAGCTCGCGGCCGTGGCCCGAGCGCTTGACGCCGCCGAAGGGCGCTGCCGGCGCGCTGGCGAGCATCTGGTTAATCGCGGTCATCCCCGCCGCGACATCGCGGACAAAGCGCTGCTTCTCGGCATCGTCGTTGGTCCACACGCTCGATCCGAGCCCGAAGGGCACGTCGTTCGCCAGCGCGATCGCCGCGTCGATATCGGCGACCTTGAACACCATCGCCACGGGCCCGAACAATTCTTCATGCGCGACCCTGTCGTCGAGCGGCACGTCGACCAGCACGCCGGCCGACATATAGGCCCCCTTGCCCGGCAGCACCTCGCCGCCGAACAGGAGCCGCGCGCCGGCCTTGGTCAGCTCCTCGAGCTGGCCGGCCACCGTCCGCCGCTGCTCCTCGCTCGACAGCGGCCCCATGTCGGTGCCCTCGTCCATCGGATCGCCGGCCTTCACCGCCTTCATCCCCGCCGTGAACCGCTCCATGAAGGCATCGTAGACGTCGGCATGGACGATCATGCGCTTGGCGCAGATGCACGATTGCCCGGTATTCTGGATTCGCGCCGTCACCGCGGTCGCCGCCGCCTTGTCGAGATCGGCCGAGGGCATGACGATGAACGGGTCCGATCCCCCGAGTTCGAGCACGACCTTCTTGAGCGCCTTGCCCGCCTCGGCGGCGACCGCCATGCCCGCGCCCTCGCTCCCCGTCAGCGTCACCGCGACGACGCGATCGTCGGCGATGACACCCGCCACCTTGCCGCTGGGAATCGCGAGATTCTGAAACAGCCCCGCGGGCGCGCCAGCCCCGCGCACCGTCTCCTCCATCGCGGCGGCGACGCCCTGGACGTTGGAGGCATGCTTCAGCAGCCCGACATTGCCCGCCATGATCGTCGGCGCGAGAAAGCGCACCACCTGCCAATAGGGGAAATTCCACGGCATCACCGCCAGCACTGGACCCATCGGCAGCCAGCGCGCGGTCGCGGTGCCGCTCACCACCGCGAACGTCCGGTCCGCAAGCATCGCCGGCCCGTTCTCGGCATAATGCCGGAAGGCGGTGGCGCATTTCCCGACCTCGGCGATCGCGCTCTTCAAGGTCTTCCCCATCTCGCGCGTCGCGATCTCGCCGAGCCGCTGCTTGTCGGCCTCGAAGGCATCGGCGATCCGCGCCAGCAGATCGGTGCGCGTCGCGTAATCGGTGACGCGCCATTCGGCGAACGCTGCGTGCGCCCGCGCGATCCGTTCCTCGATTCCGTCGTCGGTGAGCTCGTCATGGGTGGCGATCGTTTCGCCGGTCGCCGGGTTGATGCTCGTCAGCATAAGTGTCTCCTCGATCACGCGATCAACGCGGCGCGGGCGCGCGCGTATCCTTGACCCCCCTCGCCCCGCTGCCGCATAGCACGATCCATGACCGCCGACAGACCGATCGAGGAATTGAGCTTCGAGGAAGCGCTGCGCGAGCTCGAGGCGATCGTCTCGCGCCTCGAAAGCGGCGAGACGCCGTTGCAGGACGCGATCGACCTCTACGAGCGCGGCAACAAGCTGCGCCGCCGCTGCGCCGACCGGCTCGACGCGGCGCAGGCGCGGATCGAAGCGATCCGGCTCGATGCCGAGGGCAGGCCCACGGGCACCCAGCCCTTCGATGCCGGCTGAGGCCGGCGCGGTGGCCGGGGCGTCGCTTGCGCTGCGATCGGCGATGGCGCGCATCAACGACGAGATGGACGCCGCGTTCGACGCGCTGCTGACGATCCCCGACGATCCGCGCGCGGGCCTCTATCGCGCGATGCGCCACGCCACGATCGGCGGCGGCAAGCGCCTGCGCCCGCTGCTCGTCACCGCCACCGCCGCGCTCTATGGCGTCGATCGCGCGGTGGCGGTGCGGGTCGGCCTCGCGGTCGAGTGCATCCATGTCTATTCGCTGATCCACGACGACCTGCCGGCGATGGACGATGACGACGTGCGCCGCGGCAAGCCGACCGTCCACAAGGCGTTCGACGAAGCGACCGCGGTGCTCGCGGGCGACAGCCTGCATGCGCTCGCCTTCGAGGTGCTCGCCGATCCCGAGACGCATCCCGATCCGTTCGTGCGCGCCGAGCTGGTGCTAGCGCTGGCCCGCGCCGCGGGGCCCGACGGCATGGCCGGGGGCCAGATGATGGACCTCGAGGCCGAACGCGCGCGCTTCGATCTCGCTGCGGTCACCCGGCTGCAGGCGCTCAAGACCGGCGCACTGATCGGCGCGGCGGTCGAATCGGGGCTGATTCTCGGCCGGGTGCCGCCCGAGGCGCGCACGGGCCTGCGCGGCTATGCCCGCGACATCGGCCTCGCCTTCCAGATCGCCGACGATGTGCTCGACGCCACCGGCGACGAGGCGGCGGTCGGCAAGAAGCTGGGCAAGGACGGCGCACGCGGCAAGGAAACCTTCCTGACGTTGCTCGGCCTCGAACGTGCCCGCGCGCAGGCGGCGCTGCTGATCGACCAGGCGATCGCGCACCTGCGCGGTCACGGCGCCGAGGCCGACGTGCTGCGCGACGTGGCGCGCTACGTGCTGGAGCGCGACCGGTGAAGACATACTTTTCGTCACCCCAGCGGAAGCTGGGGTCTCGCGCCGCAGGAGATGCCAGCATCCGCTGGCATGACGGCGAAGGGGAAAATCCATGACCACCCGCACCGGCGTCTATCCCGGCACCTTCGATCCGATCACGCTCGGCCATATGGACATCATCCGGCGCGGCGCGAAGCTGGTCGATCGGCTCGTCATCGGCGTCACCACCAACCCGTCGAAAAACCCGATGTTCTCGGTCGAGGAACGCATGGCGATGGTCCGCCGCGAGGTGGAAGGGATAGCGGGCGAGATCCACGTCGTCAGCTTCGATTCGCTGCTGATGGACTTCGCGACGCGCGAGGGCGCGAGCATCATCATCCGCGGCCTGCGCGCCGTCGCCGATTTCGAATACGAATATCAGATGGCCGGCATGAACCAGGCGCTCAACAACCGGATCGAGACGGTCTTCCTGATGGCCGACGTCGCGCTCCAGCCGATCGCCAGCCGGCTCGTCAAGGAGATCGCCCTGTTCGGCGGCGAAATCGGCAAGTTCGTGACGCCGGCGGTCAAGGCCGAGGTGGTCGCCCGGGTCGATGAACTCGGGCGCAAGGGCGGCTGAGCCCATTCACGTTGGCGCAAGCGCCGATTTGGTCTAAGCGCGGCGGCAAATCGGAATTTCCACGGGGTGTGCATGCGTTTCCTCTTCAGCCTGATCGCGCTCGTCGGCGCGCTCGTCGCGTTGCCGGCGACGGCGCAGGTGCTCGACGTCAAGGTACCCGGCCGCGCGCCGGCGGCCTCGCCCGACGATCCGGAGAACATCTGGCTGCTCGATCTGTCGACCGGCGGCCGCGTCAAGATCTGGCTGCGTCCCGATGTCGCACCCAAGATGGTCGAGCGCATCAAGACGCTCACCCGGCGGCATTTCTACGACGGGCTCACCTTTCACCGCGTGATCGACGGCTTCATGGCGCAGGGCGGCGACCCCAAGGGTGACGGCACCGGCGATTCGGACCTTCCCGACGTGCCGGCCGAGTTCAACTATCTGCCGCACGTGCGCGGCGCGGTCGCCGCCGCGCGCCAGGGCTCGGCGCCGGACGCCGACGACGAGACGCGCATCAAGGCGGAGAATTCGGCCAACAGCCAGTTCTTCATCGTCTTCCAGCCCAAACTGCAGCTCGACAAGGATTACACCGTGTTCGGGCGCGTGATCGCCGGGATGCAATATGTCGATGCGCTGCCGCGCGGCGAACCGCCCGCGAACCCGGGCCGCATCCTCCATGCCTATATCGCCGCGGACAACCCGCCGCCCTACCAGCCGGCTCCGGCCGCCGCGCCCGTGGCGGCGCCAACGGTGCTGCCCGGTACGACGCCGGCCCCGGCGCCCGCACCCGCCGGCCAGTAGCGAGGCGTCGGCCGAATGAAGGTCGACCTCTTCGATTTCGAGCTTCCGCCCGAGCGTATCGCGCTGCGCCCCGTCGCCCCGCGTGATGCGGCGCGGATGCTGGTGCTCGACGGCGCCGAGACGCGCGATGCGGGCGTACGTGACCTGCCGGCGATGCTCCGCCCCGGCGATCTCCTCGTCTTCAACGACACGCGTGTCATCCCCGCGCAGCTCGAGGGCAGGCGCGGCGACGCGGCGATCGGCGCCACGCTCCACAAGCGCGAAGGCCCGCGCCGCTGGCGCGCCTTCATCCGCAACGCCAAGCGGCTGCACGAGGGCGACGCGGTCGATTTCGGCGAGGGCGTTTCGGCGATCGCGAGCGACCGCGCCGAGGACGGCAGCTTCGCGCTCACCTTCGCGGGCGACGAGCCCGTCGAACTGCTGCTGGAGCGCGCCGGCCGGATGCCGCTGCCGCCCTATATCGCCGGCAAGCGCCCCACCGACGCGCGCGACGCCGAGGATTACCAGACGATGTTCGCGCGCGAAACCGGCGCCGTCGCCGCGCCCACCGCGGCGCTCCACTTCACGCCGGCGCTGATGGACGCGCTCGCCGCGGCGGGCATCGGGCACGCGACATTGACGCTCCATGTCGGCGCGGGCACCTTCCTGCCGGTCAAGGCCGACGACACCGCCGATCACAAGATGCACGCCGAATGGGGCTGCATCGACCAGGCGACCGCCGACCGGCTCAATGCCGTCCGCGCCGCCGGCAACCGCGTGATCGCGGTCGGCACGACCAGCCTGCGCCTGATCGAGAGCGCGGCGGGCGAGGACGGCGCGATCCGGCCGTTCGAGGGCGACACCGCGATCTTCATCACGCCGGGCTATCGCTTCAGGGGCGTGGACGGGCTGATGACCAATTTCCACCTGCCGCGCTCGACGCTGTTCATGCTGGTCTCGGCATTGATGGGGCGCGAGCGGATGCAGGCGGCCTATGCCCATGCCATCCGAAACGGCTATCGCTTCTACAGCTATGGCGATGCCTCGCTGCTGCTGCCTGAAAGGAGCTGACATGCGCCTGCTGCTCGCGCTTCCGTTGCTCGCCGTCGCGCTGCCGGTCGCGGCGCAGACCACGCCCGACGTCACCGACGTTCCGTATGTGCGGCCGCTCGGGCAGCCGCCGATCTCGACGATGGTGGTCGAACCCGTCGCGATGATGCTCGCCGCGTGCGATGCCGATGGCGACGCCCGCGTCACCCGCGACGAAACGCACGCCTGCATCGCCAAAAGCTTCGCCGCGATCGATACGGCCAAGGCGGGGTCGCTCGGCTACATCGCCTATTCGGACTGGGCCGAGCGCTACCTCGGCGACCGCAATGCGCTGCCCAGCCCGTTCGAGACCGACGCCGACCACGACAATCGCATCACCTCCGCCGAGTTGACCGCGAGGCTCGACACGATCTTCGACCGGCTCGATCGCGACAAGGACGGCATCCTCACTCGCGCCGAATGCCTCACCATCCGCGCCGGCGGCGGCGATTTCGGTCGCGGCAAGCGGCGGCGCTAGACTCGTAGTCGATCTGTTCGGAACGTCGCCCCGGATTTGGGTTTTCATCGAGCGCTGCCTTGACCGACGCCCTTGTTGCGGGCGGTGCGAAGTGGAGAAAGTGGAGCGCGTCGCGGGATTTTGCCCGGGATGCGCCCGCAACGCCCCGGGATGGCGACAGGTGCGCGACAGCGAGGCGACACCGACGCGACACCGACGCACCATCCATGCGCCGGACGCGCGCCGCCGGCGCGACGGCAGTGCGCCTCGGTCGCGCCGCTGCCGGTGTCCAGCAACGCGGCGAGCACGATATGGGAACCGTCCTGTTCCATCCCACAGGGTAGAACATAAAACGAACATGTAGGACAGGAATTTCAGACCCGGGCCAGGGTCCGTACTCAATTAGATTCGTTTTCGATCGGCCCGCGCAAAGAAGAAGGAAGAAGCGGGATGCCGGATCAAGTCCGGCATGACGGGTAGGAGGATAGGCAACGCCGATCGAATTTTAGTCCAGGAATTGCACGACGGTCCGCCGCTCCTGGGGCAAACAAGCGCGACACGGATAGCCTTCGTACGCTTCCGCGACCCAATTGCGTCCCTCAGTCGAGGTGCAGCGCCAGCCACACCGCGGGCGGGTTGCGGCTGGTATGCGTCACCCAATGCCGCGTCCCCGCCGGGATGAAGACGTGATCGCCCGGGCGCAGCGCGATCTCGCGCCCGTCCTCCAGCCGCAATCCCGCCGCGCCCGCCAGCAGCAGCACCCATTCGTCGGCCGCCTGCACCATCGGCGCGTCGTCGGGCGTCGTCTGGCCCGCGGACACGATCCGCTCGAGCCGCACACGGGGCCGGGCGAGCAAGTCGGTGAACACCTCCCCCGCCGCCGCCGAGGGCAGGTCCACGAGCAGGTTGGCGGGCGCGTCGTCCATCGCCGCACCGTTGCGCGCGCCGGGGTTCCACGGCAAGAGCGCGCGGACCATGCCCCGTTTCGACTTCACCATCCACGCCACCGACGGCGCCGCACGCACCGGCGCCATCGCGATGGAGCGCGGCACCATCCGCACGCCTGCCTTCATGCCGGTGGGCACCGCCGCCACCGTCAAGGCGATGAAGCCCGCCGACGTGGCTGCCGCGGGCGCCGACATCATCCTCGGCAACACCTATCACCTGATGCTGCGCCCCGGCGCCGAGCGCGTGGCGCGGCTGGGCGGCCTGCACGATTTCATGGGCTGGAATCGCCCGATCCTCACCGATTCGGGCGGCTATCAGGTGATGAGCCTCGCCGACCTGACCAAGCGATCGGAGGAAGGCGTCGCGTTCAAGTCGCACCTCGACGGCGCGCGCCACCTGCTCAGCCCCGAACGCTCGATCGAGATTCAGCGGCTGCTCGGCTCGAACATCGTCATGGCGTTCGACGAACTCGTCCCCACCACCGCGACGCGCGAGGTGCAGGCGGCGGCGATGGAGCGCTCGATGCGCTGGGCCAAGCGCAGCCGCGCCGCGTTCGACGCCGGCGGCGATCATGCCGAGCACAATGCGATCTTCGGCATCCAGCAGGGCGCGCTCGACGAGGGGCTGCGCAAGGCGTCCGCCGACGCGCTGATCGATATCGGCTTCGACGGCTATGCCGTCGGCGGGCTCGCGGTCGGCGAGGGGCAGGAGGCGATGTTCGCCTGCCTCGACTACGCGCCGCAGCAGCTTCCCGTCGACCGCCCGCGCTACCTGATGGGCGTCGGCAAGCCCGACGACATCGTCGGCGCGGTCGAGCGCGGGATCGACATGTTCGATTGCGTCCTCCCCACCCGCTCGGGCCGTACCGGCCAGGCGTTCACGCGCGCCGGACCGATCAACATCCGCAACGCCCGCTTCGGCGAGGACAAGAGCCCGCTCGATCCGGCGTGCGCCTGCCCGGTCTGCGCGACATGGAGCCGCGCCTACCTGCACCACCTGGTCCGCGCCGGCGAGATCCTCGGCGCGATGCTGATGACCGAGCACAATATCTGGTTCTACGAGGCGCTCATGGCCGATCTGCGCACCGCGATCGCCGACGGGAGGCTGACGGGCTTTGCCCGCGATTTCCGCACGCGTTATCATGCCGCCCCCTGACCGGCCGCGACGAAAGGACATCTCGATGACCAGGATCATGACGACCACCTCGCTCGCCTTTTTCGCCATGCTGGGCGGCTGCAACCAATCGCCGGCGCCCGCAGACAATGCCGCGACGACGCCTGCGCCTATTGCCAACGAGGCCGACGCGACTGCCGCCGAGTCCTCCTGGGCGGGCCTGCGCGATCTGATCGGTCAGTATCCGCGCGACTCCGGCCTGTTCGAGTCGAGCGTGATTGCGGGCGACCTGAAGGCGCTGCTGGGCGACAAGCTCGCCACCTTCATGCAAGACATGGAGGTTCAGGGCCCGCTCGCGGAAGAGAAAGGCGTGCTGTGGACCTCGGGCAACAAGACGCATCAAGGTGGCATCGACGCCGCCTATCTGCTGATCGATCCCGCGACCCGCCAACTCGAGGTCGGCCTGTGGGAGAATGGGGTGCTGCAGACCTACGCGAGCCCCGGCGCACCGCTCACCAAGCCCGCCGATGTCGAAACGCTGATCGCCAATGCACGCCAGACGCGATGATCCGGTGACGCGGATATCGGCGCCGGCCGAGGCGTTGACCCCCTTCCATCACCCCCAAAGCGGACCCATAGCTTGACCGACAGCAATCAGGATTGTCCCAACGAGATCACCGCCGCGGCGCGCGACGCGCGCGAGCATGACGCCGCAGCCGCGCCCTCCAAGGAAGCGCACCGCAAGCGCCGCCGCTGGCCGATCGCGTCGATCGGGATCGGCCTCGGCTCGGCCGCGCTCGGCGCCGCCGTCCTCTACGCCGACCGGAATCGCGGCAAGAAGAAATAGCTGACTGTCCTAGCCGGTTGACACAGCTGGATCGCGGAGCGCACCACGAGGCATCACATCTTTCCTCGGGGGGAATCACCGATGCTGTTTCGTGCCGCCCTGCTGCTCGGCGCCGCCGTGCTGCCGTTGCCCGCTGTCGCCCAGACCAACACGCAGGCCGCCGCGCCTGCCGGTGCCGCGGTCAAGCCGATCGCTTTCACCGAACGGACGCTCGCCAACGGCCTGCGCGTCTATGCGATCCGCGACACCTCGACCGCCAATGTCTCGGTCAACGTCTGGTACGATGTCGGCTCGAAGGACGATCCCAGGGGTCGCTCGGGCTTCGCGCACATGTTCGAGCATCTGATGTTCAAGGCGACGCGCAACCTGGTGCCCGAACAGATGGACCGGCTGACCGAGGATGTCGGCGGCTACAACAACGCCTCGACGGCCGATGACTACACCAATTATTTCGAGGTCGTCCCCGCCAACCACCTCCAGCGCCTGCTGTTCGCCGAGGCCGACCGCATGGCGAGCCTGGTGGTCGAGCCCAAGAGCTTCGCCTCCGAACGCGACGTGGTGAAGGAGGAACTGCGCCTGCGCGTCCTCGCCCAGCCCTACGGCAAGCTCTTCTACATCTATTTCCCCGAAATCTCCTATGCGAAGCACCCCTATGCGCGCCCCGGCATCGGCAGCATCGCCGATCTGGAGGCCGCGTCGATCGAGGACGTCCGCGCCTTCCACGCGACCTATTACCGGCCCGACAATGCGATCCTGGTGGTCGCGGGCAATTTCGATCCCGCGCAACTGGACAAATGGGTCGACCAATATTTCGCGCCGATCGCGAAGCCCGACCGGCCGATCCCGCGCGTCGCCGTCACCGAACCGGCTCGCACCAAGGCGGCGAGCTACACCGTCTACGAACCCAACACGCCGCTGCCCGCGGTGCTGATCAGCTACAAGCTGCCGCCCGACAACAGCCCCGATACGCCCGCGCTCACCGTGCTCGACGCGATCCTGTCGAAGGGCGAGAGCTCGCGGCTCTATCACGACCTCGTCTACCGCGATCAGCTCGCGCAATCGGCCGACACCTTCCTCGACACCAAGCAGCAGGGCGGCGCGCTGGCGCTCTATGCGATCATGGCGAGCGGCAAGGACGCGGCCGACGGCGAGGCGGCGCTGCGCAAGGAAATCGCGCGGCTGCGCGACGCGCCCGTCACCGCGGCCGAGCTTTCCGAAGCCAAGAACGAGATCCTCACCTCGACGATCGAGAATCGCGAAACCGCCGCGGGCAAGGCCAATGTGATCGCCGCCTCGGTGATCATCGACGGCGATCCGCGCGCCGCCGACAAGCAGCTTGCCGCGATCGCGACCGTCACCGCGGCCGATGTGCAGCGCGTGGCGAAAAAATATCTCACCGACGCGCAATCGGCGGCGATCCGATACCTTCCGGCCGAAAGCGCGCCCGCCGGCGCCAAGGGCGATGCGGTCGGCGTGTCCTCTACGGTCGTCACCGCGCCGCTCGCCGCACCAACCGACATCCGTATCGTCACGCCTGCACCCGAGAGTGAGCGCGTGCTGCCGCCCGCTCCAGGCACGCCCGTCGCCGTCACCGTACCGACCCCGGTCGAGGTGACGCTCGCCAACGGGATGCACCTGATCACGGTCGAGAAGCGCGATCTGCCGCTCGTCACTGCCGCGGTGGTGAGCGAGGGCGGCGGCGCGCTCGATCCGCAGGGCCGCGCGGGGCTCGCGAGCCTCACCGCCGGGCTAATGACCAAGGGCACGACGACGCGCTCGGCGACCGATATCGCCAACCAGATCGAATCGCTCGGCGGCTCGATTGCGAGCAGCGCCGATTGGGACGGCGCGTCGGTATCGGTCACGATCAAGTCGGATCAGGTGGCGCCCGCGCTCGACATCCTCGCCGACGTGACGCGCAACCCTGCCTTCGCGACCGAGGAGATCGAGCGCGCCCGCGCCCAGGCGATCGACGCCGCCAATGTCGAGATGAAGGATCCGATGGCGCTCGCCGGGATGGTCGCCAACCGCGCGATCTTCGGCGCGCAGCCATACGGCCACGTGCTCGAAGGCACGCCCGATTCGCTCGAAGCGATCACGCGTGCCGACGTCACCTCGGCCTATGCCGCAAGCTGGCGCCCCGACGAGACGACGCTGCTGATGGTCGGCGACATCACGCCCGACGCGGCCAGGGCGCTCGCCGAGCGGCAATTCGGCACCTGGACGGCCGCCAATGCTCCCGCGGCGCCGGCGACACGCGCCACGGCCGCACCCGCGCCGAAGGTGATCGTGGTCGACCTCCCCGACGCGGGGCAAGCCGGGATCGTCGTCGGGCGCCCCGCGATCGCACGAAGCGACGATCGTTTCTACGCCGCGCAGGTCGCCAACGCGACGCTGGGCGTTGGCTTCTCGTCACGGCTCAACCAGGAAATCCGCATCAAGCGCGGGCTTTCCTACGGCGCGGGGAGCCAGATGCCGGGTCGGCGCGAGATCGCTCCGTTCAAGGCGAGCACGCAAACCAAGAATCCGTCCGCGGCCGAAGTCGTCTCGCTGATCGTCGGCGAGATGAAGAAGCTGGGCGCCGCACCCGCACCGGCGGCCGAGCTCGATACGCGCAAGGCGGTGCTGGTAGGCAGCTTCGGCCGCGCGGTCGAAACCACCGGCGGGATCGCCGGCATCCTCGGCGACTTCATCGAGGAAGGCGTGCCGCTCGCCGAGCTCAAGACCTATTCGAGCGACATCACCGGCGTCAGCCCGCAGGCCGTACAGGCGGCCGCCAAACTGTTCGATCCGTCGGATGCGAGCATCGTGGTGGTGGGCGATTCGAAACAATTCATCGGCGATCTGCGCAAGGCCTATCCGACCCTCGAGCTGATTCCGGCAAGCGATCTCGATCTCGATTCGCCCGCGTTGAAATGATCTGAAGCGGCGCGCTGGCGATACCGGGCTGGCGTGCCGCCGCACCACACAACGATCAACGCAATCGGGCGCGCAATGCGCGTTGCCGGCGCGCTATCGCTGGGAAATTGATGCTCAGCTTGTGCCGGCGCCGAGATCGCAGGGTCGCAACGCGATCCGGGCTCCCCCCAACGCGTCGCGCAGAATGGCTCCTGCGCGCCACGGCGGCGCCGGCACGGTGCGGCGTGCAGAGAGACTCCCCCTAGATGCTCTGCACCGATGGCCGTCATTTTACGCGGCTATCCGTGGCAGCGAATGGTCATTTTTGCGTAAATCAACTATGATCCCTATCGATTGCCATCATAGTGATTGCTCTGGGGGGACAATCCGAATGCATACCGGGCGCGTGCGCGACCCCGTGAGCGGCTTGCCGTTCCGGCCCGCGGATTTGATACTCGAACATCCTCGCTTCACCGACGCGCGCCGGCTTTATGCCGAGCGCTTGTCGGCGCTCTACAGCGGCAAGCCCTTTCTGAGCCACATGATGGGCGAAGCGGCACGCGCGGTGTTGTTCACGCTGCTCATCGGCCTCCACGTCGATTACCGACCGGACGATCGCCCATCCTGGCCGACGCTCGCGAACCTCAAGCGCGTGCTCCAGACTTATGGGTTGAGCAGCCCCCGCCGCGTCGAGGCACTGGTAGCGCGCCTGACACAGGTCGGGTATTTGCGCACCGAAGCAGCCCCCGGCGACCGGCGGTCGCGTTTGCTCGTTCCGTGCGAGCCGATGCTCGAACACGACCGCGCCTGGCTGGTGCTGCATTATGCGCCGCTCGCGCTGCTGTTTCCCGACGATCCGGCCTATCATCTGCCGCTGGCCCGCGATCCCGATTTCCAGCGCGCGCAGCGCCGCGCCGGCATCGGCACGATCCTGCGATCGGCGCGCAGCCTGGTGAGCAATCCCGCGATCATGCTGTTCGGGTCACGCGCGGCCGGGTTTCTGATCCTCGCCGCACTCGCCGATTCGTCGGCGCGCGCCGCCGACGGCATTGCGCGCGTGCCTGTTGCCGAATTGGCGCGGCGCTTCGCCGTCTCTCGCGCGCACGTCCGCCGCACGCTGGCCGCGGCGAATACCGCCGGATTGCTGCGCTTCGACGCGACCGACGATCGCGGCATCACCTTTGCGCCGGCGCTCTGGAGCGCAATCGACCGCTTTCTTGCCGAGGCGCTGGAGCGGCACGACCTGACCGGCGCGATCGCGCTGCGCGCACTCGGCCGATGAACGCGCCGAAAGGTTGACCGGGCCGCTGCCCGTCCCGCTGCGAGACACGCCGAAAACGGGCCTGATCGGCGGCCGCGATCTGCGCTATGCGCGCTTGCGTGATCACGCGCCTCGTCAAGCACCGGCATTTTCGTGAACTGGCGATCGCCTGCGTCGGCTTCCTGATCTGCGCCGGCATGTCGGCACAGGCCGCCTTCCGGGCGATCGAGGCGCATTCGACGGCCGTGCATGTCCCCGTTTCCCGGCCGACGCCGGTCGACAGCGGCAGCGCCGCGCCCGCGCCGGGTACGACCGGCACCACCGCGCTTCCCGATCTACCGATCCCCGCCAATGCCGAGCTCGGCGACGGTTCGGTGCTGCCAGCCCGCCCCTTCTCGATGGCCGCGGCCACCCCGCTCGATCGCGCGCGCGCGCTCACCTGCCTCGCCGATGCCGTCTATTACGAGGCCGCATCGGAAAGCGACGCCGGGCAGCGCGCGGTGGCGCAAGTGGTGCTCAACCGCGTGCGTCACCCGGCCTTCCCGGCGACGGTGTGCGGCGTGGTGTTCCAGGGTTCGGAGCGCGCGAGCGGCTGCCAGTTCAGCTTCGCCTGCGACGGCGCGATGGCGCGGGTGCCGGCGGGCGCCGCCTGGGCCAAGGCATTGCGGATCGCGGGCGCCGCGCTCGGCGGCTATGTCTTCGCGCCGATCGGCCTGGCGACGCACTATCACACCTATGCTGTCACCCCCGCCTGGAACCGCCAATTGGTGATGACCGACGCAATCGGCGCGCATTTCTTCCATCGCTGGCGCGGCTGGTGGGGAACGCCGGCGGCGTTCAGCCAACACTATGTCGGCGGTGAGCCGTTGCCCGGCGCGCACGCACCGCCGGTCACGCCGATCCCAGCCCCGACGGCGCCGATGCTCGCCGATGCCGCGCGCACCACGGCCGCCAGCCCCGCCGCGCCGATCGCGCCCAAGGCCGCCCCGACGCCGCTCGCGATGATCCAGCCGGCTTATACCGACAGCGGCGCGCTGCGTGGTGCCCTTGCCGCCCGCGAGACCGGTACCGACAACCTTCCCCAAAGCCAGGTGCTCGATCGCTGGAAGGATTCGGGCAAGCCGCTACGCTGAGCCGACCCGCCGCCTGGATTCGTTTTCAGCTTCGCTGAATCCGCACCGCGCTTATTTGGCCGCCAGATATTTGTCGAACCACGCGATCGTACGATCATGCACGTCCTGCGCATGGTCGGGGTCGCGGATGCCGTGGCCTTCGCCTGCGTAGATCACCAGTGTGGTCGGCACCCCCATGTCCTTCAGCGCATGCCACCATTCGATCGACTGCGTGGGCGGCACCTCGATATCGCGCTCGCCGACATAGATGAAGGTCGGGGTCTTGGCGTTCTTGACGAAATTGACCGCCGAGACACGCCGATACGCCTCGTAATCGTCGTAGAGCGGCTTGCCGAAGAAGGGCAGCATCCAGGTGTTGATGCCGTTGGTGCCGTAATAGCTCACCCAGTTGGAAAGCCCGGCGCCCGCGACGATCGCCTTGAAACGGTCGGTCTGGGTGTTCGCCCACATCGCCATGAAGCCGCCATAGCTGCCGCCCATCAGCCCCAGCCGCGCATCGTCGACCGGCGCCTGCTTTTCCACTGCGTCGATGCCCGCCAGGATGTCGCGCAGATCGCCGCCGCCGAAATCGCGCTTGTTGGCATCGACGAATGCCGCGCCCTGGCCGTAGCTGCCGCGCGGATTGGGCAGGAACAGCCAATAGCCTTTGCGCAGGAGATCGATCGTCGTGCCTTCGGAGGCGAAGCGCGGCGTGCTCGCCGCCGCGGGGCCGCCATGGACGATCGTGATCATGGGCGCCTTCTTCGCCGGATCGGCGCCGATCGGCGAAAGCAGCCAGCCCTGCACGTCGTACCCCTCGTTCGTCCAGCGGATGCTGCGCGCCGCTATCACCGGCGCCACATCGTCATTGTCGTGGGTGATCTGGCGAAGCGCGGACGCGCTGCCTGCATAGATGGCGGGTGCATGGGTGAAATCCTGCACCACGGTGGCGATGGTTTTGCCGTCGGCGCTGTAGGCGACCTTGCCGTCGCCGGCCGAAAAGCTCGCCGGCTTGCGCCAGCCGACGCTGGGCTTGCCCGCGGCATCCAGCATGTGCAGTTCCATCGTGTCGGCAGCGAGCGCGACCGTACGGATGCCGCCCGGTAACCAGTCCATCGAGACGTTGGTGGTCTTCGATCCCTGGGTGATGTCGGTCGGCGTGCCGCCCGCGAACGGCACGGTGTAGATGTCGCCGCCGATCGAACCGAAATCGCTCATCAACCCGCCGACATAGGCGACCGACGTGCCGTCTGGGGACATGCGCGGCTGATTGATCTGCGTCGCCGGCTTGGCGATGTTGCGCACCGCGCCCGTCTGCGCGTCGACCGCGTCGAGCGTCGCCACCCACCAGTTCGCATCGCCGTTGCCCAGTGCGCTGGTGACGACGAAACCGCGGCCGTCGGGCGTCCAATCATATTCGTAGATGTAGCGATCCGGCGGCGACAGCGGCTTGACCGCGTCCGCCGCGACGCTCGCGCCGACATCGAAGACCGCGAGCCGACGCTCGTCATAATGCTCGCCGATCTCGCCGATCTGGCGCACGCCCGCCTGGGTCGCGCCGGCTTCCTTCTGCGCGCCGATCGTCACCAGCAGCGCGATGCGCTTGCCGTCGGGCGAGAAGCGCGGCGTGCCCGCGATGCCGGCAACCGTCGCGACCGTATTCGCCTGATTGCCCCTGGCGGTCTCGAGCTTCGTCACGTCGCCGTCGCGCATCAGGAAGGCAACGATGCCGTCGGGGCCGAAGGTCGGATCCGAATAGCGGCAGGTGTCGCACGGATCGATCGTGCGGAGGATGTGCCCGTCGCGCGCGTCGCGCAGCACGACCGCCGCGCCTGCCGCCGCCGTCGTCTCGATCGTCGCCAGCGTGCGGCCGTCGGGCGACATCGCCAGATCGCCGTAAGAATGCGTGGCGGCGAGCGCGGGGCTGGCGATCGAGGCGAGAAAGACGGCGAGCGGCAAGCGCATGGGATTCCTCCGGATCGGGACGTTGCCGCTCGATAGCACGTCCGCGCACCGGGGCAATCGGCGCGCCGGCTCGCAGCGTCAGCGCCGGTGGCGATCGACGCTGCGGCGGGACGTGGGGCGATGTGTCGATGCGCGATGCACCGCAGGCTTGCGCGGCGCCTGCGCCCGGTGCGTCTGCGTCGGGCGGGCGCGCTGCTGCGCGACGCGACGCGTGCTCGCTTGCTGATGACGCGCGCGTTGGGCCTGCTGCTGCCGGGCCCGATCGACCCGGGCACGCTGCTGCGTCACCTGCGCGCGGCGGGCTTCAGCCACGTGCTGGCGCCGCGCGGTCGCGGCCCGGGCCCTGGTCTGCGCCGATCGGGCGACGATGGTGCGCCGTTGTTCGGCGGCACGCGTCTTCGCTCGCATCGCCGCCCGCGCCTGGCGCGCCGTCTGCCGACGCGCATGGGTCTCGCGCGCCTGCCGTGCTTGCTGATGCGTCCGCGCCTGCGACCGCCGGGCCGCCTCGGCGCGCGCCTTCTGATGCGTACGACTCTGCCCCTGGGCGTGGTGCGTGGCGGCGCGGGCGCGATCGGCGCGTGCCGTGCTGGCGCGCTGCGCCCGATGCTGCGCAGCCTGCGCTCGCGCACGATCTTGCGCTTGCGTACGGCGCGTAGCCGCCGCGCGAGCGTTGACACGCTGGACACGATCGCGCGCGCGATCCTGCGCCTGTCGCGTGGCGGCCGCGCGCGTGTGATCGGCGCGTGCCTTGCGAACCAGCGCGGCCCGCTGCTGCGTCGCGCGATCATGGCGCGCCTGCGCCACTGTCTGCCGGTGCCGCGCCTGCGCGACCTGACGGCGCTCGGCGGCGCGGCGGGCATCGGCCAGCCGTTCATGCTGCACCGCCTGCGCGCGGGACTGGCGTTGCGCCGCGACCTGCTGCGCGTGGCGGCGTTGGTTGACCAGACGTTGCGCGCGCTGGGCCGCCTCGGTGCGCGCATGTCGACGCGCGACGGCATTGTAGAAGCGCGGCGCATGGCCACGGAAATCCCGGCGCTGCCAACTCGCGAAGGTGGTCGCGGCGTGTTGGCGGCGCTGGCGTTCCTCGTGCCAGCGTCGCGCCTGAAGCGCAGCCGACCGCGCCCGCGCGCGATTGGCGCGATCGACACGGTAGCGGGCACGCTCGATCGCATCGCGCCGCGACGCCCATTGCCAGGCGCTGACGCCATGGTGATGCCGATGGCGCGCGGCGGAGCGAAGATGGCGCGCGCGGGCATAATAGCGCGACGCCGCCCACCGCTGGCGGGCCCAGCGCGAGCGATCGAGCGCGCGCCCGTCGGGGCCGTAGATCACGGTGATCGTGCTGCCCGAATAGCCATAGCCATAATAGGGATCGCGCACGTAATAGGGGTAAGCGGCGCCCGGCTCGTAATAATAATAGCGATAGCCGGCGTCGATCGGCTCGACATAGGTGGCGTAGCCGTCGCCCGTCTCCCACGCCCACGGCTCGATGCCGTAGCCATCGTCGAAATAATAATCGGGCGGGGCCGCGCCGAAGACCTGGTCGAGCGCGCCGGCGCGGTCGATCCACGCATAGCGATCGTCGGCCGCGAACGGCTCGGCGAGCGGCAGCGGCGAGGCTTCGGGCAGCGCGCGCGCCGCGGGCGCCGTCGCGATCGGGGCCGCCGCGGCGACCGTCATCGGCTGCGCCTCGGGCAGCGGCGGCAAGCTGGCGAGCCCGCTGTCTTGCAGCGCGTTCGCCCACAAGGCCTGCTGGTCGGGCGTCAGCGTGGCGCTATCGTCGCGCGCGGACGGGTTGCACGCAGCGATCATCAGTGCAGCGCCGAGCGCCCCGGCGATCTGCGCCTGGAGACGTGCCTTGCGGATCATCGCGGCTCTCCTGGTTGCTTCATCATCGGGCAACCATAGGAAATCGCGCCTGAACCGGCCGTGGCCCGGCCGTTCATCCGAGGTGAAGCAGCGAAGGAGCGCCGGGAATCGATTCAGCTCCGCTGAATCGGGCGCGGCACCGGCCCTCTCCCCCACCCCACCTCCCATTCAGGATAATGTCTTGGGAAGTGGGGTGGGGGAGACGGCCGGTGCCGCTTCCACGTGAGTGGATCAAACGCTAATGCGCGGTGCTCCCCGGCGGCGGGGCTTCGGGCGCGGTCGGCGGCTCGGGGGGCGCATCATGCCCGCCGCGCTTGGTCTTGAGCCAGCGGTCGAACGCAGCCGCAGCGACGCCGGCGGCGGCAGTCGCGAACTGCGCGCCCGCCGCGCGCGGATCATGCGGCGGCGCATCGCGAGAATCGGACGCCGCGGCCGTTGCAGCCTCGTCCGGCGCAGGCGCCGCGGTGGTTGCGTGCCGGCGCTTGGCGATCGCCGCAGCCGCGGCGATCAACCCGGCGGCGGCGAGCTCGCGACCCGCCGGCGTATCGAGCATCGCGAGCACCTTGCCGCCCTTCTTGCGCAGCTTCTTGGGGATTTTCACCCCCGCGACCTGCCTGGGCAGCTTGACCTTGCCCTTCTTGCCCATCTTCGGACTCCTCTTCGAATCGCACGCGGCTTCACGATAGCGTATTATCTATATATAACACCTGAACGCCGGTAAAGATGTGGGCGAAACGGCGCGCGGCGCTTGACGAACCGCCATCGCCCGCGCCACTTGCGCGCATGGCACCCCCGCTTCCGTCCGATCCACACGGCTTCAAGCGTCGTGGCGTCCTGTTCGTCCTGTCGTCGCCCTCGGGCGCGGGCAAATCGACGATCGCGCGCAAGCTGCTCGAATCGCACCCGGAACTCGGCGTCTCGGTATCGGCGACGACGCGGCCGATGCGCCCGGGCGAGGTCGACGGCAAGGACTATCATTTCGTCGACCTCGAGGAATTCCGGCGCATGGTCGCCGACGGCGAGTTCCTCGAATGGGCGCACGTCTTCGGCCATCGCTACGGCACGCCGCGCGGCCCCGTGGAAAAGATGCTCGCCGAGGGCAAGGACGTGCTGTTCGACATCGACTGGCAGGGCGCGCAGCAGCTGTTCCAGATCGCGGGCGGCGACGTGGTGCGCACCTTCATCCTGCCGCCGTCGATGGAGGAGCTGCACCAGCGGCTGATCAAGCGCGCGACCGATCCGATCGAGGTGATCGACGCCCGGATGCAGCGCGCCGCCAACGAAGTGAGCCACTGGGACGGCTACGATTACGTGCTCGTCAACGACGACGTGGAGGAATGCTTCACCGGGGTGCGCACGATCCTGGAGGCCGAACGCCTCAAGCGCTCGCGCCAGACGGGGCTGATCGGCTTCATCCGCAAGCTGATCCGATAGGCTGACGTTCGCGCCGCTGAGGGCGTGGAAGTTGGCGAAGTTGACACTACGTCCCCCCTGTTTTGACTTTCCCCGCGGTTCGTGCGCGCCGGGCACGGCGGGGCGGTCGGCAAGCTTGCCGACGCGGGTGAGATCGACCGAATCAAAGAGCGGTGCGGAGCATGGCACGGATATAGCCCTGTAGGACAGCGAAAAAGAACAAAGAGGGATCACGCGAAGGCACGATGGCGCGAACCTTCTTCTCTCCTTCTGCCATCGTGCGATGCGGGAGCGTGGTGATTGTGGCCCTGGACTCCCGCTTTCGCGGGAGAACAGGCGGTCCTCTAGCGCAGCAACGCGAGGAAACGCGCGCCGGCGTCGAAATCGGCGCGGTGGGCGGCGCGGGTGCGCGCGGCGAGCGTGTCCTCGCCCCATTGCTCGGCCTGCCATGCTTCGTCGACCTGCGCGGCGGTCCATATCGTGTCGGCATCGGCGGCGCCATCGAGCAAGGCGAGCGCGGCGACGAGCGAGCCGGTGACGGTGACGATCGGCGACAGACCGGCGAGCTCGAAGGGATCGCGCACCGCGACGGCATCGGCTAGGCGCGTGACGGTCGCCTCGGGCTGGGCGCGGTGCATGACGCCGGTCGCGGTCTCGAAGTGGACGTCGTAGCGCGCGCGCGCCCAATCGAGCAACGGATCCCACGCCGCTGCCTGCCGCGCGATCAGTTCGGCAGGGCCATCGGCGCGGTAATAGAGCAGGTCGCTCTCGCCGTAGCGCGCCAGCCCCTCGGCGAAGGCGGCGGGATCGGACGCGATGCGGTCGATCGCGGCGTTGGCGAGGCCGGTGAGCGGCATCGCGCGTGGATCGATCGTCTCGCCCACGCCGCGCCATTCCTCGGCCACCGCCTCCGCCAACGCAAACGTTGGCAGCACCAGCGGCGCGCGGCCGGGCGTGCGCACCGGGCGGCCGTCGAGCCGAATGCCGCCGTTCTCGACGGTCACGTCCTTCCAGAAACGCTTCATTCTTCGGGCGGACTGCGCCAGCGGTGCGCGAGCGCGCGCGGCACCGTGGCGATCATGTAGAGCGCGGCGAGTACGATGCCGACGCCGATCGCCTTGCCGGACCAATCGGGCGCGCGCGCGAGCAGCACCACGCCGAACACCGCGCCCGCCGCGCCCGCGATGCGCGTCGCCGTCATCGCGAAATAGCGGTTGCGCGCGGTCTTGGGATCGACGGGATCGATCATGCGGCCTCCATGCACTGCGGCAGGTGCGTGGGCGTTGCGGCGATGGCGTGCGCGCCCGCAGCGGTCAGCTCGTCGGCCGCGTGATAGCCCCAGGCGACGCCCACCGCGCGGGTGCCGGCGGCGCGCGCCATCGCCATGTCGTAGCTGGTGTCGCCGATCATCACGCTCGTCTCGGGCGCGGCGCCGGCCTCGGCGATCGCCGCCTCGATCATCGACGGATGCGGCTTGGAGGGGTGGCGATCGGCGGTCTGCAGCGTCACGAAGCGCGCCGACAGGCCGTGCGCGGCGAGGATGTGCGCGAGCCCGCGATCGGACTTGCCGGTGGCGACGCCGAACAACCAGCCATCCGCCTCGAGCGCGTCGATCGCCTCGGCGACGCCGTCGAACAGCGGCTCGTCAGCGAGCCCGCCGTTGGCGCGCAGCGTGAAGAAGGTCTGCTTGTAGGTCTCGGCGAGCCGTGCGTGATCGCCGCCGTCCGCCTCCGGCAGCAGCACCCGCATCGCCTCGACCAGGCTGAGCCCGACGATGCGGCGGATCGCCGCGCGTTGGGGCACGTCGAGGCGGTGCGCGGCGAACGCCTCCTCCATCGCGCGGCAGATGTTGGCCTGGCTGTCGACGAGCGTGCCGTCGCAATCGAAGATCGCGAGCCGGTTCACGCTTGCCGCATCCAGTGCGCGATCGCGCGCCGCCCCTGCGCCTCGAGCGCGTCGGCGGCGGCAAGGCGCGCCGATTCGGGCTTGTTCTGGTTGAGCTTCGCGGTGCTGCGCCACGCCTGGATGCGGAGGCGGAAGCCCTTGATCCCGCGCAGCAGCGCCTCGAACGCGCTCGGTTCCATCTTGTCGCGCGTCCAAACGGGCTTGGGGGCGAGGTGCGCCTCGTGGACCGCGGCCAGCGTATCAAGCTGCGCGATCAGTTCGTCCCGGTCGAGCGCCGTGACCACGCCTTCGAGCTCGACCGCGACATAATTCCAGGTCGGCACCTGATCGGCGTCGAGCCCGTACCAATCGGGGCTGACATAGGCGTCGGGACCGTCGACGACGAACAGCGCGGTGGCACCGTCGAGATGTCGGGCCAGCGCGTTGCCGCGCGACACATGGAAGGTCAGATCGTCACCATCCCACGTCGCCGGGAGGTGCGTGACGCGGGGGCCATCGGGCGTCGCCGCAAACAAGGCGCCGAACGCGACCTCCTCGACGAAGGCGCGCATCGCCGCGCGATCCTCCCAGCGGAACGCCTGGCTCGGGTGCATCAGCCGCGCCGGCGGCCGCGTTCGCCGCGGCGTTCCTTGCGCACCTGCTTGGCGTGTGCCTTGGCCTTGGCCTTCCTGACTGCGCGGCTCGGCGGCGGCGCATCCTCGGCGAGCGGCATCGCGTTGCCCGCCGCTTCCTCGAAGCCGAGCAGGCCCATGCTCTCGGCGAAGTGATCGGGCAACTCGGCGGTGACGTCGATCTGCCCGCCGTCGGGGTGATCGATGCGGATGCGCCGCGCATGGAGGTGCATCTTGCGGCTGACGCCGCCGGTCAGGAACGCCGCTTGCCCGCCATATTTGCCGTCGCCGACGATCGGGTGGCCGATCGCCGCCATGTGGACGCGCAGCTGATGGGTCCGCCCGGTGAAGGGCTGAAGCTCGACCCAGGCGGCGCGATTGCCCGCGCGCTCGATCACGCGGTAGCGGCTGCGCGAGGGCTGGCCGTTCTCCTCGTCAACGTGCATCTTCTCGCCGCCGGTGCCCGGCTGCTTGCCGAGCGGCAGGTCGATCATGCCGTCGTCGATCGAGGGCACGCCGACGACGAGCGCCCAATAGACCTTGCGCGCGGTGCGCCCCGAGAAACTCTTCGCGAAGAAGGCGGCGGCGCGCGAGGTGCGCGCGAGCAGCAGGGCGCCGCTCGTGTCCTTGTCGAGCCGGTGGACGAGCTTGGGGCGGCTTTCGGCATCGAATTGCAGCGCGTCGAGCAGGCCGTCGACATGATCGTGCGTCTTGGTGCCGCCCTGCGTCGCGAGGCCCGGCGGCTTGTTGATGACGATCGCCTGGGGATCGCGGTGGATGACCATTCCTCGCGCGAACTCGATCTGGTCGTCGGAGAGCGGCGGCCGCTCGCGCTTGGGCTTGGCGGTCGCCCTGGCGGGCTCGAGCGGGGGCACGCGAAGCGTCTGGCCCGCCTGCAACCGGTCGCCGGGCGTGGCGCGGTTGCCGTCGATCCGAAGCTGGCCGGTGCGCGCCCATTTCGCCACGATCGTATAGGTCGCCTCCGCCATGTGACGCTTGAACCAGCGATCGAGCCGGATGCCGTCGTCGTCCGACGACACGGTGAACTGGCGGACCTCGTCGGCGCTCATGCCGCCACCCGCGCCAGCGCGAGCCCGCCGAACAAGGCGAGCACCGAACCGATCACCGACACCAGCACATAGCCCAGCGCCACGCCCCAGTCGCCGCGCTCGATCATCGTCGCGACGTCGAGCGAGAAGGACGAAAAGGTGGTGAAGCCGCCGAGCACGCCCACCGCGACGAACAACCGCAGGTTCTCGTGGCCCACCGACTGGCGCATCAGGAACCCCGCGAGCAGGCCCATGACGAAGCCGCCGACGAGGTTCACCGTCAGGATACCCCATGGATAGCCCGGCCCGAAGGCGTGCAGCGTCCACTTGCCGACCAGGTGGCGCGCGCCGGCGCCGATCGCGCCGCCGATCATGACGAGGAGAAGTGCGAACATCACGACGCGCGTTAGCGCAGGCGGGCGGTCGTGAGAAGCACGCTCAGCCCGCCGTGGCAACGACGAGGTCGATCACGCTGCCGCCCTGCGCCCGTGGCTGCGCGACGACGACATAGGCGGCGCCGTCGCGATTGCGGGCGCCGTGGAGCGCATGCATCTCCCTTTCGGCGCGATGCTCGGCCGAGAATCCTTTGGCGCGGGCGCGATCGTCGTAGAAGTCGATCGCCCCCTGCACCGGCGCGCCGGTGACGAAGCGCACCGCGCGCAGGGCGCATTCGCCCTCGTCGTTTCCCGCCGCCACCAGCACGCGCGCGTCGGCGAGGAGCGGGATCGCGGCGGGCATCCGCGCCGCCCAGCGCGCCGAATAGCGGATGCCGGCGGCACAGCCGCGGATGGCCGGATCGGGCTGGGCGGCAGCGAACGCCCCGAGCGTGAGCGACCGGCGGGCGATCGCGCATTGCGCGCATGCCCCCTTGGGGGCGGGTGCGTGATGTGCGGGCATGACCGGCGGGGCGATCGGGGCGATGTCCACCGGCGGCAATCCGCCGGACGGCGGCCGATCGGGCGGGCGCAGCGCATCGCCGTTCGCTTGCTGCCCCAGATCGGGATCGGTCAGGATCGGATCGGCGAGCGCCTCGGCCAGCGCCGGATCGAGCGCGGGCAATGTCGTCTGCTCGGCGGAGTCGCGCGGTGCGGCATCATCGCACGCGGCGAGCGCCAACGCCGCGACGGCGGCGCAAACAATCCTGATCGGCGCGTGCGGCACAGCCTGTCCCTGAGTTCCGAGAAAGGGTGAATGCCGCAGAAAGGTTGAGACTCGGTTGATTCGCTTGCCTCGGCGCGACGGCCGACGCAGGATGCGCCATGCTCAACATCCTCTCCTTTCTCGTCGGGCTCGTCGCGCTGGTGCTGGCGGTGCCCGCGTTCGTGCCCCTGCTCGGCTGGATGAACTGGGGCGTGCTGCTGATCGCGGTCGTCGGCTTCGGGCTCGGCGCTTTGTCGTCGCGCAACGGCGGGCGCAACTTCAACCTGATCGTGATCCTGGTGTGCATCGTCCGCCTGTTCCTGGGTGGCGGCTTCATCTGAGAGTCCGTTTCGAAACTCGCCGTTCCGGCGATTTTCGGGTTCCGGCACTTTCGAAACAGACTCTTACGAAAAAGGAGGCCCGGCCGAAACCGGGCCTCCATTCCTTTCATTTACTGCCCGGTTAGGGCCGATCGACATTCAGGAGATGGCGAGTCGAAAATGGTGGCTTTTCGAGACCCGGAGCGCAGCGGACTAAAGGTCCGTGAGCACCGGAAGCTCGGAAAGGTGCCATTTGCAGGCCGCCACAACTGAATGGCGGTTGGCCCTAGCGGCAGACGACCTGGCCGCGGTCGATCTCGTTGCCGAGCAGCGCGCCCGCGCCGGCGCCGATCAGCGTGCCGAGCAGCTGCGAGCCACCGTCGGTGACGAGGTTGCCGATCACACCGCCGGCGAGCCCGCCGATGATCAACCCGGTCGTGCCGTCCGAGCGGCGGCAGTAATAGCGGCTGTCACGGCCGCGATAGATGCGGTCGGCGCGCGTCAGCCGGCGCGGCTGGTAATAGCGCCCATCGCGATAATAGCGGTCGGCATAATAATGGCCGTAGCCGGGCTCGTAGCGGTTCCAGTCGTAGCTGCGATAGCGCCGCCAGTCGCGCATGTCCTTGCGACGTTCGCGCTGCGCCTTGCGGATGTCCTTGCGCCGCTCGTGCTGGGCCTTGCGCATGTCCTTGCGATAGTCGCGCTGCGCCTTGCGCACGTCCTTGTACGAATCGGCCCGGCGCAGATCGCGGCGATAGTCGTGATTGGCGTCGCGCACGTCGTGGCGGTATTCGCGATCGATCTGGTACGGGCTCCGCTGGGCGGCGGCCGGCGCGGCCGACAGCGTGACGGCGAGCGCGGTCGCGGCGAGGATCGGGATACGCATGATTCAACTCCTTCGTCTCTACACGACAACAAGACGAAGACCCTAAACCATCGCGTGTGAACCGAAGAAATACCTGTCGTTCACCAGGCCGAAAGCAGCAACCTGCCGCCGTTCAACTGGCGTTCAACTGATAATCGAGCGATATTTCGGCGTTGAGCACCTTGGAGATCGGGCAGTTCTTCTCCGCGCCGTGCGCGATCTCGGCGAAGCGCGCCTCGTCGATTCCCGGCACGCTGGCCTTGAGCGTCAGGTCCGAACGCGTGACCTTGAAGCCGTCGCCGTCCTTGTCGAGCGCGACCTTGGCGGTCGTCTCGAGCGTGCCGTCGGCAAAGCCCGCCTTCGCCAGCCCGAAGCTCAACGCCATCGTGAAGCACGAGGCGTGCGCGGCGGCGATCAGTTCCTCGGGATTGGTGCCGGGCGCGTCCTCGAATCGGGTCGTGAAACCATAAGGCTGATCCGACAGCACGCCCGATCCGGTCGACACATGGCCCTTGCCGTCCTTGCCCAGCCCCTCGTAGCGCGCCGAGGCGCTGCGCGTTATCGACATTTGGCGTCTCCCTTGTCGATCGCCTGGCCCGCGAGCGCGCCCGCGCCCGCGCCCAGCAAGGTGCCGAGCAGTTCCGACCCGCCCGGCGCGATGATGTTGCCGAGCACGCCGCCGCCGAGCGCGCCGACGATCAGCCCCGTCGTGCCGTCGTCGCGCTTGCAATAATAGCGACCGTCCGACCCGCGATAGATGCGATCCTCGCGGCTCAGGCGGTGCTCGCGATAGCGCCGGTCGTTGCGATAATGGCGATAGGCGTCGTAGCTGCCGGCGGGCGCCTGGTTGTAATAACCGGGGCCGTAATAGCCGTCGTTGCCATATTGGTCGGCGCAGGCGCCGAGCGTCAGCAGCGATCCCGCGCCGAGCGCGATCCAGATGGGCTTCATGGCGGTTCCTCCTGTTTGCCGGCGGCGATTCTCGCGGGAAGCGTAACGCGTCACGGCTCGATACGATAGCGAAACGCTCTGCGCGCGAACGGGTTGCACGTCCACGCGGGGAATCGAGGATTGGAAGATGCTGTCCCTACCGCGACAGATCGTTTCCCGCCATGCACGATATCCACGTTATCCACAGGCCGAACAGGCGTTTTCGCACTGGCGCGACTCGGCGGGCGATGACAGCATCCTGTTTGTAAGCGGACGAGATCGACGCGAGAAATCGCGAAAGAGATCAGAAGCTTATGATCGAAGCGACGCACTGGTGCCGCAAGGAAACCGTGGGTCGGATCGATCAGGATGAGGGCCATCGTGGCGCCTTTTCGGATCGTCGCGCAAGCGATCGTCCGCGGCAATGCGAAGGACACATCCGACAGCGTTTCGCGGCTGCCTTCGGGCAGATGCGGGACCGGCCGTGAACGGGCCGATGATCTGCGAACCCCTTCACCGGGCGGTGCGCGGGCGATCGGAAACCGGCACGACCAAAGCGACACGGGCGCGGTTTCGATCGCGATTGTGACGCTGGCCGCCGAGGCCGGAACCGCGTCATGCCTTCTGGCATGCCGACGACCGGCCCCGGTGACCGACCTGCGATATCCGCGCCTTTCGGGGAGCGGATGGAGCATGCCGCCGACCTCGATCGTGCGGCTGCCCTTCGGGGCCGGCCGGCTGAGCGAGGTCCGGCGACGAGGAGGGGTCGACAGCGATGTCGGCCCCTCTTTTCGCGTAGGCGAGTGGCGCGGCGCGCGGTGACCCGCAGTAGGACGATCCTGTCACCCCAGCGAAGGCTGGGGTCCATGTCTGGCTGAAGGGCCACCCGATAGAGAGATAGACCCCAGCCTTCGCTGGGGTGACGGTTTCATGGCGTCGTTACCACCGGCTCCAACCCGTCAGGCCGCAGGTCAGCGCGCGGCGAGCTGACCGCGAATCGCGCCCTTGGGATAATCCGCGGTGTGGACGTTGACGTAATAGCCCGCGGGATCGGCGATGATCGCGGCCGCGAGCGCCTTGTCGACGCTCAGGCATTCCTTCGACCGCCCCGTCGTCGGCGGCGTGAGCGGCAGCACCACCGGTCCCGCGACACCCAGCGCGCCCTTGTGGATGTGCGCCGCGGTCGGCGCGGAGATGCCGCGCACGTCGAGCGTGTAGCACACCGTATTGGTCGCCGAATCGGCGGTGACCTTGACCGTGCCGGTGCCGTCCGGGTCGCCCGGGCCGGGCACTTCCTGCGCGCCGACGAGCGCGGCGTTCCAGCTTTCGCCGACGGTGCCGGCGATGGTCGCGCAACCGGCGAGCGCGAGCGCGGGGACGAGCAGGGCGTAACGGGTCATCGAACGTCTCCTTCGGATCGATCCTATCCGCTGGCGGCCGGGCGGCAAGCCCCCGCCCCTCGCACTGCGCGATTCCCTTGCCTAAATAGCCATGGCGGCGGCATAAGCCGCGCTCTTTCCACCTTCCAACGAAAGTGCCCCACCCGTGTCCGAGATGTTCCGTATCACGCTGCCCGACGGTTCCGTCCGCGAGGTAGCCCCGGGGACTACCCCGGCGGACGTCGCCGCGGCGATCGGCCCGGGGCTCGCCAAGGCAGCGATCGCGGCACGGATCGACGGCGAGGTGCGCGACATCGGCCGCGCGTTCGAGGGCGACACCAGCCTTGCGCTGATCACCGCGAAGGACGAAGCCGACGCGCTCGAGCTCGCGCGCCACGATTACGCGCACGTGCTGGCGGAAGCGGTGCAGGCGCTCTTCCCCGGCACGCAGATCACCTTCGGCCCGGCGACCGAGGACGGCTTCTATTACGATTTCGCCCCCGCCCCCGATCACGGCCCCTTCACCGAGGAGGATCTGCCGCGGATCGAGGAGGAGATGCGCCGCATCATCGCGCGCGACGAGCCGCTGATCCGCGAGGTGTGGACGCGCGCGCAACTGATCGAGCGCTGGCAGAAGCAGGGCGAGACCTTCAAGGCCGAATGGGCGGCCGAGCTTCCCGACGACGAGGAACTGACGGTCTATCGCGCCGGCACCGGCGAAGACGCGTGGCTCGACATGTGCCGCGGCCCGCACCTCGCCTCGACGGGCAAGCTCGCGCCCGATGCCTTCAAGCTGACGCGCGTGTCGGGCGCCTATTGGCGCGGCGACCAGAAGAACGCGATGCTGAGCCGCATCTACGGCACCGGCTGGCTCAACAGGAAGCAGCTCGAGGCGCACCTCCATCGGCTGGAGGAAGCCGCCAAGCGCGACCATCGCAAGCTGGGCGCCGAGATGGACCTGTTCCACCTCCAGCAGGAGGCGCACGGCAGCGTCTTCTGGCACCCGCACGGCTACGTCATCTGGCGCGAGCTCGAAGCCTATATGCGCCGCGCGATCGACGCCGCCGGCTATCAGGAGGTCAAGACCCCGCAGGTGATGGACGCGCGCCAATGGGAGCAATCCGGCCATTGGGGCAAGTATCGCGAGAATATGTTCGTCATCCCCGACGAAGTGCCCAATGTCGAGGACGAAGGCCCGCTGGTGTCCGACGCCGCCGAATGGATGGCGCTCAAGCCGATGAACTGCCCGGCGCACATCCTGATCTTCAAGCAGGGCATCAAGAGCTATCGCGACCTGCCGCTGCGCCTCTACGAGAACGGCTGCTGCCACCGGAACGAGCCGCACGGCGCGCTCCACGGGCTGATGCGCGTGCGCCAGTTCACGCAGGACGACGCACATATCTTCTGCCGCGAGGACCAGATCGTCGACGAGGTCCGCGCCTTCTGCCAGCTCGCCGATCGCATCTACAGGGATTTCGGCTTCACCTATGCGATCAAGCTGGCGCTGCGCCCGGACAAGCGCTTCGGCAGCGACGAGGTGTGGGACGTGGCCGAGGCCGAGCTGCGCGACGCGGTGATGAAGGCAGGCTTCGCGACCGAGCAATATGGCTGGGAAGAACTGCCCGGCGAGGGCGCGTTCTATGCGCCCAAGCTCGAATGGCATCTGACCGACGCGATCGGGCGGACGTGGCAGGTCGGCACGATCCAGTCGGACCGCGTGCTGCCCGAACGACTCGACGCCAGCTACGTGGGCGAGGACGGCGAGCGGCACCGCCCGATCATGCTTCACCGCGCGATCTTCGGCAGCTACGAACGCTTCATCGGCATCCTGATCGAGCATTTCGCGGGCAAGTTGCCGCTGTGGCTGGCGCCGGTGCAGGCGGTGGTGGCGACGATCGTCTCGGATGCGGACGATTATGCGGGCAAGGTGGCGGAGAAGCTCAACGCCGCCGGAATCCGCGTCGAGACCGATCTTCGCAACGAGAAGATCAACTACAAGGTACGCGAACACAGCCTCGCCAAGGTGCCCAACCTGCTCGTCGTCGGCAAGCGCGAGGCGGACGAGGGCACCGTGGCGCGGCGCGTGCTCGGCAGCCAGGGACAGCAGGTGCTGTCGCTCGACGAGGCGGTGGCGCGGCTGGCGGGGGAGGCAACACCGCCGGATTTGTGCTAGGATAGGGGATGACCGTGTTCCAGAACATTCGCAAAGGCCTGATTCCGGCGCGTCTCAGCGTCGATGAGGTCTATGCGCTGACGGAAGCGGGCGTGTTCGCCGAAAACGAGAATATCGAGCTGATCGAGGGGGAGATCGTGCCGATGGCGGCGGCGAAGGCGGATTGGCACGAGATGATGAAGGCGCGGCTGAATCGGGCGCTCGTGCGGGTTCTTCCCGAGTCGGCCTGGTTGTATCCCGAGCCGTCGATCACGCTGTCCGACACCACCTTGGTGGAACCCGACCTCGTCGTGCTCCCGAGCGGCTCGATGACGCGCCGGATGCGCGGCCCGGACCTGCTGCTGACGATCGAGGTCGCCGACAGCTCGCTGTCCTACGATCTCAAGGTCAAGGCGCCGCTCTACGCCACGCACGGCATCCGCGACTATTGGGTGGTCGATGCCATCCGAAAGACGATTCGCGTCCATCGCGATCCCGCCGACGGCATCTATCGCGACGTCGAGGAGTTCGAGGCGCACGACGAGGTTTCGGCGCTGCTGCTGCACGACGTGTCGATTCGGCTCGACGCGCTCGACTGAGCTTCCCTTGAAGCCTTCTCGCCCTTACATTGGATATCTACGGTAGACACAGGAGATTGCACTATACGACCCCCCATGCGGCGCCCGATGGCGCCCCCGCCGATGAACGGCCCGCGCTACAACGAATTCATCCAGAGCCAGAAGGTCCGCGTGATCGATCACGAGGGCGAGAATCTGGGCGTGATGTACACGCGCGAGGCGATCGAGCAGGCAGCCGAGGTCGGGCTCGACCTCGTCGAGGTCTCGCCCAACGCCGATCCGCCGGTCGCCAAGTTCCTCGATGTCGGCAAGTTCAAGTACGAAGCGCAGAAGAAGGCCAACCAGGCCCGCAAGACGCAGAAGACGCAGGACATCAAAGAGATCAAGATGCGTCCCAACATCGATGACCACGACTATGAGACCAAGATGAAGAAGGTCCACGAGTTCATCGAGGATGGCGACAAGGTGAAGGTCACCATGCGCTTCCGCGGCCGCGAGATGTCGCGCGGGCAGCTCGGCATGGCCGTGCTCCAGCGCGTCGCCGAGGAGACCGCCGAGATCGCCAAGGTCGAGGCGCATCCGCGCATGGAAGGCCGCCAGATGCTGATGGTGCTGGCGCCCAAGTGATCCGGCTGCTCGCGGCGACGGCGGGGATCGCCCTCGCCGCGAGCGCCCCGGCGCAGGACGCGCCCAAATCTCTCGCCGCCCGTAACGCCGCGGTCGATCTGCCGATGGCGCCGCCCGACCGCACGCCCGACTGGGCCGACGAGTTCGAAGCACCCGGCCTGCCCGATCCGGCGAAATGGGCGTACGACACGGCTCACAACAAGCAGGGCTGGTTCAATGACGAGAAGCAATATTACGCCGCGAATCGGCCCGAAAACGCGCGGGTCGAGGACGGCAAGCTCGTCATCACCGCGCGGCGCGAGGCGCTGACCGGCACGGCCGATTACGGCGGCCAACACTACACGTCCGCCCGGCTGCTGACGCGCGGTCATGCGCAATGGACGCACGCCTTCGTTGAGGTGCGCGCGAAGCTGGCGTGCGGGCGCGGGGTGTGGCCGGCGATCTGGATGCTCGGCACCGACGACAAGGCCGGCTGGCCCACGCTGGGCGAGATCGACATCATGGAGCATGTCGGCTGGGACGAAGGCGTCGTCCACGGCACGATCCACACCAAGGCGTACAACCACGTCGCGGGCACCCAGGTCGGCGCGCAGACGACGCTGCCCGATGCCTGCACCGCATTCCATACCTATCAGCTCGATTGGACGCACGATCGCCTGCTGATCGGCGTCGACGGCCGCGCCTACATGCGCTTCGAGAACGACGGCAAGGGCGACGCCGCGACCTGGCCGTTCGACAAGTCCGAATATCTGATCCTCAACGTCGCGGTCGGCGGCTGGGGCGGCGAGAAGGGCATCGACGACGCGGCGTTCCCCTCGACGATGGCGGTCGATTACGTGCGGGTGTGGAAGCGGTGAAAGGGTAGCGAGCGGTTACGTGCCTGCTTGGGGATGTACGGTTTTTGGGTGGTTAACTGCCGTTGAAGTTGCCACCGACAAACCTGAAAATGCCATGCAGCAAAAGCGAACAAGCGCCGCGAAAAGCAGCATCGGTGGCGCGAACCAAATTATCTGTCTGTCCCAGCCCCACCCGAGATTGAAGGCCCAATCGCAGACAGTGGCGACCCACATGACCGAGAGGGCAGCTACAAACATCGTGAAAAAGAGGTTCACGGCCTTCCGTTGACCAGCGACAAAGCGTTCGATGTTCATTGAATAGGCATCGCACTCAACCGGGTTGTCTGCAACTGGGGCGGAAGCCGCGCCGCGCTCACGCGTCCCCCGCCGGCGGCTCCCACAATTCGATCGCATTGCCTTCGGGGTCGTGGATGCGGGCGAAGCTGCCCGTCTCCGGGCTGTCCCATTCCGCGCGCGTCTCGATCGCGATGCCCCTGGCGTTGAGCTGCTCGAGCAGGCCTTCGAGATCGGTGACGCGCAGGTTGAGCATCCATTGCCTGTCGGCGGCGAAATAGTCGGTGTCCGCCTTGAACGGCGCGAAGACGACCGGACCGCCCTCGGTCTTCCAGAACCATTCGTCCGGGTCGCCCGTTCCTTCCGCGGCGCAGCCCGCGCCGATGCCGAGGTGGCGGCGATACCAATCGGCGAGCGCGTCGGGATCGCGCGCCCGGAAAAATAGTCCGCCTATTCCCTGCACCGGCATCGTCTTGCTCCCCAAAGAGGATCGAGGCCGCTAGTCTTAGCAGCAGACACGGGAACTGGCGATGCGGCCATGCGGTTGCATTCTCCCATGCGATGAACAGGGAGGCTCGATGGCCGACGCGTTGATGGTGAAGATGGCGCTGATCGGGTTGCTCGGCGTCGGCGCGCAATGGATCGCGTGGCGCACCGGCAAACCGGCGATCGCGTTGATGCTGCTCGCAGGCATCATCGCCGGCCCGGTGCTCGGCTGGATCGTGCCAGAGCACGATTTCGGCGACCTGCAGGAACCGATCATCAAGCTCGCGGTCGCGGTGATCCTGTTCGCCGCCGGGTTGAGCCTCAACTTCCGCGACCTGCGCCATGCCGGGCCGGCGGTGCTGCGGCTGGTGATCATCGGGGTACCGGTGGGCGCGGTGCTGGGCACGCTGGCGTCGCATTATGCCGCCGGGCTGCCGCTCGGCATCTCGGCGGTGTTCGGCGGGATCATGGTGGTGACGGGCCCGACCGTGATCGGCCCGATGCTGCGCACGCTGCGCATTCCGCCGCGCACGCGCGACATCCTGAAATGGGAAGGCATCGTCAACGATCCGATCGGCGCGCTGCTCGGCGCCGCGATCTACGCCTACATCACCTATACCGGCGTCTCGCGCGACGCGCTGGCGATCGGCTTCGACATCGCCGCGGCGGCGGCGCTCGCGATGGGGCTCGGCGTCGCGCTGGGCTTTGCCGTCACCACCCTGTTTCCGCGCGGCTACGTGCCCGAATTCCTCAAGGCGCCGGTGCTGCTCGTCGTCGTGATCGGCGGCTTCGTGCTCGCCGACCTGATCAAGCACGAAACCGGGCTGATCACCGTCACCGTGATGGGCGTGGTGATGGCGAACCGACCGATGTTCTCGACCGTCGCGCTGCGGCGGTTCAAGGAGGATCTCGCGGTCCTGCTGATCTCCGGCGTGTTCATCATCCTGTCGGCCACGCTCGATTACGACGTGCTCGAACATTTCCGGCTGCGCTTCGTGCTGTTCCTCGTGCTGCTGCTGTTCGTGATCCGGCCGGTGACGGTGCTGGCAAGCCTGATCTTCTCCAAAGTGCCGTGGCGCGAGCGGTTGTTCGTCGCGTGGATCGCGCCGCGCGGCATCGTCGCGGTCGCGGTCACGGGGCTGTTCTCGCTGCGGCTCGCCGATCAAGGCTTCATCGGCGCGCGCGAGCTGCAGTCGCTGGGCTTTGCAGTGGTCATCGTCACGATCTTCGCCCACAGCCTCTCCGCCTCCTGGCTGGCGCGGCGGCTGGGGATCGATCTGGGCAAGGGGCAAGGCGTGCTGCTGGTCGGCGCCAACAGCTGGACGACCGCGTTCGGCGCCGCGCTCCAGCAATACGGGCTCGCGGTGACGGTCGCCGACACCAGCAAGTTCGCGCTGCGCGGTGCGCGCAAGCGCGACCTCACCGTCCATCGTGGCGACGTGCTCGACGAGGAGGTGCAGGACGAGCTCGACCTCGGCCAGTTCCAGCAGGTGATCGCCGCGACCGAGAACGATTCGTACAACGCGCTGGTATGCAGCGATCTCGGCCCCGAGCTTGGCGGCGAACGCCTGTCGCAGACCGGGCATGACGAGGAACGCCCCAGCCACGCCCGCGCGCGCGTGCTGCTGGCGAGCGGCGCGCCGATCGACGAATTGCAGGCGCGGATCGCCGCGGGCTGGTCCTTCAGCCGGACGAAGATCACCGAGAAGTTCGGCTACGATCAGTTCCGCGAGCAGCTTCCCGAGGGCGCCGAGCCGGTCGCGGTGATGGACGAGGAAAAGACCCTGCTGCTGTTTTCGACCGAAGCGCGACCCGTGATCGATCCGGGCGACAGCGTGATCGCCTTCTACCCGCCCGAGCCGCCGGCCAAGGCGGCGCCGAAGCGGGCGGAGCCGGTCGCGAAATAGTGGCCGGCGCGTCGGATCAGGCGGCCTCGGCCTGCGAGGTGCTCCCCGCCGCCGCAGCGAGCATGCGGCGTTCGAGCGCCTTCAGCCGCTGCGCCCCCGCCAGCTTGTCGCCCGTCAGATCGGTTACGTAGAAGGTATCGACCGCGCGCTCGCCATAGGTGGCGACGTGCGCCGAATGCAGCGTCACCTTCGACTGGAACAGCGCGTGGGCGAGTCGGTGCAGCAGCGCGGGCCCGTCGCGGGCGTTGACCTCGATCACGGTGAAGCGATTCGAGGCGCTGTTGTCGATGATGACGTTGGGCGCGATCTCGAACGCCTCGGCGCGCGTGCGCGGCAGCGGCTTGGCCTCGAGCCGGGCGGCGAGCGGCGTGCGGTTGGCGAACGCATCCTCGATCGCGGTCTTGAGCCGATCAAGCTGATCGACGTGATCGAAGGGGCGCCCGAACGGATCCTGAACGAGGAAATTGTCGAGCGCCATGCCGTCGCGCGTGGTGTGGATGCGCGCGTCGATGATGTTGCCGCCCGCGACGTGGATCGCGCCCGCCGCGCGATAGAACAGCCCCGGATGGTCGGTGGCGTAGATCGTCACCAGGGTCGCGCCGCGCTCGGGATAGACCTGCGCCGCGATCGAGAGCGAGGCATCACCGGCCTCCGCCACCACGCGCGCGTTGCGTTCGAGCACGTCGTCGGGCTCGGCGATCCAATAAGCCTCGGGCAGGCGCTTGACGTGCGCGGCGAAGGCGGCGTCGCTCCAGCCGAGTGCGTCGGCGAGCGCGCGCTGCTTGGCGGCGATGCGTTCGCCGCGCCCCTTGTGCTTGTGGCCGAGCCGCAGCACTTCCTCCGCACCGTCGTAGAGATCGGTGAGGAGCTGCTTCTTCCAGCCGTTCCACACGCCGGGGCCGACCGCGCGGATGTCCACCACGGTCAGCACCAGCAGCAGCCGCAGCCGCTCGGGGCTCTTCACCACCTCGCAAAAATCGAGGATCGTCTTGAAATCGGCGAGATCGCGCTTGAACGCGGTCGCCGACATCAGGAGATGGTGGCGCACCAGCCAGGCGACCGTCTCGGTCTCCGCCGCGTTGAGCCCGAAGCGCGGACACAACCGCCGCGCGACCTCCGCCCCCAGCACCGAATGGTCGCCGCCGCGGCCCTTGGCGATGTCGTGCAGCAGCACCGCGACGTAGAGCACGCGCCGCGACGATTCGACGATGTGCTTGAGGATGCCGGTCGAGAGCGGGTGATCGGGCTTGAGCGCGCCGTGCTCGATTTGCGAGAGCAGTCCGATCGCGCGGATCGTGTGCTCGTCGACGGTGTAATGGTGATACATGTCGAACTGCATCTGCGCGACGACGCGGCCGAAATCGGGCACGAGCCGGCCGAACACACCCGCCTCGTTCATCCAGCGCAGCACGGTTTCGGGATCGCGCGGCGAGGTGAGCACGTCCAGGAACAACGCGTTGGCGCGGGGTGTGCGGCGGATGTCGTCGACCAGCTTGGCGTCGCGCGCGGCGGCGCGCATCGCCAGCGGATGGATTTCGAGGCCATGGAGATCGGCGAGCTGGAACAGCTCGACGAGACGCACCGGATCAGCCTCGAAAAAATCCTCCGAGGGGATCGCGAGCCGGCCGCGATCGAGCACGAAGCCGTGGAGCTTGCTCGGGCGCCGGCGCAGGCGCGGCAGCCCGAAACGGCGCCCGCGCGCGGCGAACTTCTCGTCGAGATGCGCGAGGAACAGACCCGTAAGGTCGCCCACCGCCTTGGCCTGGAGGAAGTAGAATTGCATGAAGCGCTCGACCGGCGACTTCCCCGGCCGATCGGCATAGCGCATCCGATCCGCGATCTCGCGCTGCGTGTCGAACGTCAGGCGTTCCTCGGCGCGGCCCGCGATCGAATGGAGGTGGCAGCGCACCGCCCAGAGGAAATTCTCGGCGCGGTGGAACTGGCGATATTCGGCGCGGGTGAGCAGTCCGGCCTCGACCAGCTCGGCGACGGTGCGGACATTGTAGGCATATTTGCCGATCCAGAAGAGCGTGTGCAGATCGCGCAAGCCGCCCTTGCCTTCCTTGACGTTGGGTTCGACGACATAGCGGCTGTCGCCCATCTTCTTGTGGCGCGCGTTGCGTTCGTCGAGCTTGTCGGCGATGAACTGGCGCACGGTATCGGCTTGGACCTCCGCCTTGAAGCGCCGCGCCGCCTCGTCGTAGAGATCGGTGTCGCCCCAGATGTAGCGCGCCTCCAGCAGCGCGGTGCGCACCGTGATGTCGGCGCGCGATTGCCGCACCATCTCGTCCAATGAGCGCGACGAATGGCCGACCTTCAGCCCCATGTCCCACAGCGAGTAGAGCATCGATTCGATGACCTGCTCGGCCCAGGCAGGCTGTTTCCACGGCGTGATGAAGGCGATGTCGATGTCCGAGAAGGGCGCCATCTCGCCACGGCCGTAGCCACCGACCGCGACGAGCGCGATCCGCTCGCCGGCGGTCGGGTTGGTGTTGGGATAAAGCCGCGTGGTGACGAAATCGTAGAGCAGGCGCAGCAGCTGATCGGTGAGGAAGGCCTGCGCCGCCGCCGCTTCCAGCCCCCGCGTCGGGTGCTCGACCAGGCGGCGCTGGATTTCGGCGCGCCCCTGGTCGAGTGCGTCCTTGAGTCGGACGACCGCCTGGCGGCGCAGCGCCGACGGATCGGACTGATCGAGCGCGGCGAGCGCGTCGGCGAGCGCGCGGCGATCGATGATCTGGCGGCGGTGCGGCAGGCTGTCGATACGGCTGGTCATCGTCTGCGGTTCTAGCCGAATAACAGGTGTTCGCACACCATCCGTCGACGCGGCGTTGCCGGGCGCGGAACGAGCCTCTAGCGTCGAGGGACGTGACGCGTCTCATCCCCCTCGCCGCCGCCCTGCTGCTGACCGGCTGCATCTTCGGCGGCGGGCATGCGCCGCCCGAAAAATCCCGCCACGCCGCCGCGCCGGGGCCCAGCGCGCGCGAGACGCGGATGTGCCATGCCGATCTGCGGCGCATCGGGGTCGCCTTCAACGCCTTGCCCGACCGCAATCGCGGCGGCGGCTGCTCGACGGTCGGTACGGTGCAATTGCTCGACATCGGGGTACCGGTGACCAATCTGGGGGCGATGCGCTGCGGGCTCGCGCGGACCTTCTCGGCCTGGGCGCGCAACGCGGTGGCGCCCGCGGCGCGGCAGATTCTGGGCAGCGATCTCGTCAAGATCGAGACCTATGGCACCTATGCCTGCCGCGCGGTCGTGGGCGTGGCGTCGAGCCGGCTGTCGGGCCATGCGATCGCCAACGCGGTCGACGTCGCCGCGTTCGACCTCGCCGACGGCCGACGGATCAGCGTACTCGGCGACTGGAATTCGCCCGATCCGCGCGTGCGGCAATTCATGGACGTGATCCACCGATCGGCGTGCAAGCGTTTCGGCACCGTGCTCAGCCCGAACTACAACAGCGCGCACCGCAACCATTTCCATCTGGAGGACGACGGCGCGCATTTCTGCCGCTGAGGCGACGGATTTGATCCGTCATGGAAATGGTCTACACGCCCTGCCAATGAGCGACACACGAGTTCCGTCCCGCGTCTTCCGCCCCGCACAGCAGGAGGCGGAAACGGTCAAGACCGGCGTTTCCACCCCGCAGACCGAGCATCCCGCCTATCGCCTCGCCTTTCAGGACATGGACTTCCTGTTGCGCGAGGATCTGCGCCCGGTGCGCTTCCAGCTCGAGCTGCTCAAGCCGCAATTGCTGCTCGACGAAGCGCACATTGCCTCCACCTTCGTCTTCTACGGCTCGGCGCGCATCCCGGCGCCGGACAAGGCGCAGGCGCTGCTCGACGCGGCCCAGGGCGAAGAAGCGAGGAAGATCGCCGAAAGCCTGGTTGCGAAATCAAAATATTACGAGGTCGCGCGCGAGCTGGCGCGGATCGCGAGCAGCTTTCCGCGCGACGAGAACGGGATGCGGCAGTTCGTCGTGTGCTCGGGCGGCGGGCCGTCGATCATGGAAGCGGCCAATCGCGGCGCGGCGGACGTCGGCGAGGAATCGGTGGGGCTCAACATCGTGCTGCCGCACGAGCAGGCGCCCAATCCCTATGTGACGCCGGCGCTGAGCATGCAATTCCACTATTTCGCGCTGCGGAAGATGCATTTCCTGCTGCACGCGCGTGCGCTGGCGGCGTTCCCGGGCGGATTCGGGACGTTCGACGAATTGTTCGAGCTGCTGACGCTGATCCAGACGGGCAAGATCGATCCGATCCCGGTGCTGCTCTACGGCAGGGATTTCTGGAACCGCGTCGTCAATTTCGAGGCGTTGTGCGAGGAAGGCGTGATTTCCCCACGCGATCTCGACATCTTCACGATGGTGGAGACCGCGGAGGAAGGCTGGGACGTGGTGCAGAATTTCTATCGCGAGCGACGCGAAGAGCGCGCCAATCCCACCGCGGGCGAGAAACCCGAACCCCCGCTGGACCGCAAGGGCTTCGCCGAGGCGCACGAGGCGGCGAAGAAGTAAGGACACGCGACGCCCGGCTGGGCCCGCGCAGTCGATCAGTCTTCCTGCTTGCTTGCCTCGACCGCGGCGTTGGGATCGACCGAGGGCGCGCCGGCGGCCGGGGTCGCCTGGTTGGCGAGGTCGCCCGTCTCGGCGCCCGTCGCGTTGGCCTCTGCCGCCTGCTCGCCGGCGGGCTGCGCTTCGTCGGCCGCGGGCGCGGCGGGAAGCGGGAGATTAGAGCCCTGCTGGTTGAGATAGAGGATGATGTCGGCGCGATCCTGCGGGTTGGAAAGCCCGGCGAAGGTCATCTTGGTGCCGTTGGCGAACTTGCGGGGGCTGGTGAGCCACGAATCGAGCGCGTCGAAGGTCCAGGCGCCGCCGACCGACTTCAACGCGTCGGAGAAGGCGAAGCCGCCGCGGCCGGTCGCGATCTTGTCGCCGACGACTTCCCACAGATTGGGGCCGATGCCGTTGGGGCCGCCCTGATTGTCGGTGTGGCACGCCGCGCACTTCTTGAACACGTCGGCGCCGTGCGCCGCGTCCGCCTTGGCGAGCCGCGCCGCGATCGGCTCGACCGCTTCGCCGCCACCCTCGCCGCCTTCGGCTTCGACGCCCTCGATCGGATAGCCCATCTTTTCCGGACGTTCCGAATGGAAGGCCATGCCGCTCAGGATCGAAAGTCCGAGCGCTGCCCCGCACCCCGCCAGTACCCAGCCCGCAATCGTATTCGCGCGATCATCCATCGTTTCCGTCGAACCTCTCGAGACGTCGGCCCCCCGTCGAGACGCGGCCGGCAAAGGAAAGTCGCCTCCCTTTAGAGTCGCGACGCCGGGCAGGCAAGACGCGCTTGCGCAGGGCCCCCGCGCCGGTTACGCGCCGCTCGCCATGGAGAATTTCGCACCGCCTGCGCAGCCGATCGTCGCGCGCATGACCGAGGACGCCGCCCGCCATCCCGAGCGCGCGGTTGCGTTTCAGGGCGCGCCGGGCGCCAATTCGCACGTCGCCGCGCTCCAGGCATTCCCCGAGGGGCTGCCGCTGCCCTGCTTCGATTTCGCCGACGCGATCGAGGCGGTGCAGGACGGGACCGCACAATATGCGATGATCCCGATCGAGAATTCGCTGCACGGCCGCGTCGCCGACATCCACTTCCTGCTGCCCGAATCGGGGCTGGTGATCGTCGGCGAGCATTTCCTGCCGATCCGCTATGCGCTGATGGGGCTGGGCGGGCGCGAGGACGTGAAGGAAGCGATGAGCCATCCGCAGGCGCTGGGCCAGTGCCGGCACTGGCTGCGCACGCACGGCATCCAGCCGGTCGCCTACCCCGATACGGCGGGCGCGGCGGCGGTGGTCGCCGATCTCGCCGATCCGCGCATCGCCGCGCTGGCGCCGCCGGGCGCGGCCGAGGTCTACGGGCTCGACCTGCTGGCGCAAGACATCGCGGACGCCGAGCACAACACGACGCGATTCGTGGTGCTGGCGCGCGAGGCGGCGGCGCTGGCGGGCGACGGGCCGTTCATGACGACCTTCATCTTCGAGGTGAAGAACATTCCGGCCGCGCTCTACAAGGCGCTGGGCGGGTTCGCGACCAACGGCGTCAACATGACCAAGCTCGAAAGCTACCAGCGCGGCGGCAGCTTCGCGGCGACCGAATTCTACGCCGACATCGTGGGCAAGCCGGGCGATCCCCAAGTGGACAATGCGCTCGAGGAGCTCGGCTTCCAGACCAAGTGGATGCGGCTGCTGGGCACCTATCCGCAGGCTCGGGCGCGGCCCTGAGATATTCCGTCATGCCAGCGCAGGCTGGCATCCATGTCTCGCGGTGCGGAGGCTGACGTCGCGACCGACCGCGACAGAGATGGACCCCAGCCTTCGCTGGGGTGACATCGCTATCCTTCCACCCAGGCGGTCAGCAGCGTGTGGGCAATGGCATAGGGCGGCGGCGGGAGGAATGGCCCCTCCCCACCGGCGAGCACCGCGCGCACCGCGTCGCGCGAGACCCAGATCGCATCGTCGATCTCGTGCGGGTCGATCGCGATCGTGTCGTCCTCAGCATCCGCCACGCAGGCGATCATCAGCGAGGACGGGAAGGGCCAGGGCTGGCTGGCGACGTAGCGCACGTTCGACACGCGCACGCCCGATTCCTCCGCGATCTCGCGCGCGACGGCTTCCTCGATCGATTCGCCCGGCTCGAGAAAGCCGGCGAGCGCCGAATAGCGCCCCTCCGGCCAGCCCGGCCCGCGTGCGAGCAGCGCCCGGCCGTCATGCTCGGCGATCATGATCACCACCGGATCGACGCGCGGGAAATGCTCGGCGCCGCAAGCAGGGCAATGCCGCCCCCATCCCGCCCTGAACGGCTCGGTCGCGCTGCCGCAGCGCGCGCAGAAGCCGTGCCGGAGGTGCCAATCGACCAGGCTGCGCGCGGCGGCATAGGTCGCCGATTCGCCCGGCGCCAGTGCGGCGAGCGCCGCCATCAGTTCGGGATGGCGCATCGCCGGCGCGCCATCGGGCGAAAAGGCTGGATCGACCGCGACGAAGCGCGGCGCGCCGGCATCGAGCCCGAGCAGGACGAGTATCGCGCCGTCGGGCGCGTCCGCGAGCGATGTCCAGCCGAGGCGGTCGCGGTCGATCTCGGGGATCAGGCCGTTCAACCGCAGCAGCCGGGCGGCCGGATCGGCAAGCGCGCGGGCAAAGGCGTCGGCGTCTTGCCGCAGGTGATCGGCGCGGTCGAGCAACCCGCCGGTGAAGCCGGGATACATCATTGGTAGCGCGCGACATCCTTCATGAGCGCGGCCGGCACTTCTTCGCGCAGCGGCCATTTGTCCGCGGGGAAATAATTGACCATGATGGTGCCGCGCATGTGCTTGACCGGATCGACCCAGGCGACCGTGCCCGCCGCCCCGCCCCAGCCATAGGTGCCCTTGGACGCCCCGTCCGGCTTGTCGGCGAGATAGACCGACCCGCCCGCGCCATAGCCCATCGGCACGGCGGCGGCAGTGGCACCGCCGCCCGTGGTGCCGCCGACGCCTTCGAAGGCGACGCCGTCCGGGAGCAGGTTCGACATCGCGAGCGCGACCGTCTCGGGCTTCATGATCCGAACGCCGTCGAGCGTGCCGCCGTCCTGCAGCATGTGCAGGAATCGGTCGTAGTCACGCGCCGACATGACGAGCCCGGCGCCGCCATAAGGGAAGCTCGGCGGCTGGAGCCACACCGAGGTCGCACCCGGATCGAGCGGGGTGCGCGCGTCTCCCATGAAGACGTAGTTGGTCGCGAGGCGCCTGGCCTCGCTCTGCGGCACCGTCCAGTAGCTGGACGTCATCTTGAGCGGATCGAAGATGCGTGTCTGGACGAAGCGGTCGAAGGGCATGCCGCTCGCCTTCTCGATCACCGCGCCCATCACGTCGAGGCCGATCGAATAGCTCCATTTGGTGCCGGGATCGGCGATCAGCGGCAGCGTCGCCACGCGCTCGGCGAACTCGGCGAGCGTCCTGGGGCGGGTCGGGCGCGCCTGCGCCTCGACCGCTCGGTTGATCGTGCCGGGGACGATGCCGAGCCGTTCATATTCCTTGAGCAGCGGTCCCGTCGTCACGACCGTATAGCCGAGGCCCGCGGTATGGGTGAGCAGGTTGCGCACCGTGATCGGGCGCGTCGCGGGACGGCTCTCGAGGCTGGTGTCGGGATGGACCAGCACCTTCATAGTCTTGAAGCCGGGGAAGAAATCACTGATCGGCTGGTCGAGGCCGAGCTTGCCTTCCTCGATCAGGATCATCGCCGCCATCGCGGTGATCGGCTTGGTCATCGAATAGACGCGCCACAGGCTGTCCGGCCCCGCCGCGGGCGCGCCGGCACCGTCGGCGATGCGGCCGGCGGAAACGAACACGGTCGGCCGGTCGCCGGCGCCGAACGCGCCGACGATGCCGGGCATCTTGCCGCTGCGGACATAATCGTCGAACAGCGCCTGTGTGGCCGGCAGCGGCGAGGCGGCCGGATCGGGGAGGAACTGCGGCTGCGGCGCCGGCTGCGCCTGATGCGCGATGGCTCCCGTCGCGAGCAGCGCCAGCGCCGATCCGGCGAGCGCGCCCATCCTCAATCCCCGCATTCTTCTCTCCCCAATACCCGCGCGGCCTTCAGAAAGATCGTCGGCAAGCCTGCCGCGCCGAGATCACCGATCGGCCACCATTCTCCTGCGGCTGCATGCCCCTCGCCGTGCGCGACCGCAAGCGCGCATGTCAGGCGGAAATGGGTGAAGACGTGGGTGATGGTGGTGTTGCGCATCGTCCAATCGGCGGCGGCCGGGGCGCCCGCAAGGCCGGGCGGCGCGTCGCCCCACGGGCCGGTCGGCAGCGCGCGCATGCCGCCGAGCAGACCGTTGGACGGCCTGCGGACGAGAAGCACGCGGCCGTCATGTTCGAGCCAGAAGAGCGTGCCGTAACGCTGAGGCCTGGCGCGTTTGGGGGCCTTGACCGGATACGTCTCGGGCGCGCCGGTCGCGCGGCCCGCGCAATCATCGGCCAGCGGACAGAGCAGGCATTTGGGCGCCTTCGCGGTGCAGATCGCCTGGCCGAGATCCATCATCGCCTGCCAGAGGTCGCCCGATCGCGGGTCGGGCGCGATCGACTCGGCGGCCTGACGAATCGCCTTGCGCCCTGCCGGTAGCGGTTCGGAGATCGCGAAGAGCCGGGCGACGACGCGCTCGACATTGGCGTCGAGCGCGACCGCGCGGCGGCCGAACGCGATCGAGGCGATCGCGGCCGCGCTGTAATCGCCGATGCCCGGCAGCGTGCGCAGCGCCGCCTCTGTATCGGGCAGCCGCCCGCCGTATTCGGCGACCACGGCGCGCGCGCAGGCGATCAGGTTGCGGGCGCGGGCGTAATAGCCGAGCCCCGCCCAGGCGGCCATCACCTCGGCCTCGTCGGCGGCGGCAAAGCTGGCGAAATCGGGCCAGCGCGCGGTGAAGGCCTCGAACTTGGGGCGCACGGTCGCGACGGTGGTCTGCTGGAGCATGATCTCCGAAAGCCAGACGCGATACGGATCGGGCGCGGGCGTGCCCGGCGGCGCACGCCACGGCAGCGCGCGCGCATTGACGTCGTACCAGGCGAGCAGCTTGTCGGCGATCGATGAACGCTTGGCGGGCACGCGCCGCCTATGGCATGAGGAGCGCCATGAGCAAAACGCGCGTGCGAGCGCCCCGCCCCGCCAGCCAGGAACCGCGTCGCAGCAATCGCAGCCGCGCGGTGGCCGAGCTGCTGCCCGATGTCGGGCGTGCGGCGTTCCGCAAGTTCGGATTCGTGCAGAGCTCGATCGTCAGCCGCTGGGCCGAGATCGTGGGGCCGCGCTACGCCGGCGTCTCCGCGCCCGAATCGCTGCGCTTCCCGCACGGCGAGCGGTCGGGCGGCACGTTGACCCTGGTGGTGCGCGGCGCGCACGCGCCGATGATGCAGCACATCACTCCCGAGATCATGGAGCGAGTGAACCGCTTCTTCGGCTATACCGCGGTGGCGCGCGTGACCATCCGGCAGGGCGAGGTGGCGGTCGCCAAGCCGCGCACCGCGCCGCCCTCGCTCGAGCCCGCCGCGCTCGACCTCGGCGACAGCCTGCGCTCGATCGCCGATCCCGAGTTGAAGGCGGTGCTCGAATCGCTCGCCGCCGGCGTCGCCTCGACGCAGGGCGTCCCCAAGATCGACAAGGACTGACATGGTGTTCGCGACCCGATTGCTGGCGCTGTTCGGCATCGCGCTGCTGGCAGGCGCCGCCGCCCCCGCGCAGAAGGATTGGACGACGGTCGTCACGCAGACGGCCTCGGGCAGTTTCGTGATGGGCAATCCTGCGGCACGCGTGAAGGTGATCGAATATCTGAGCTACACCTGCCCGCATTGTGCCGCCTTCTCGCAAGAATCGGCGCCGGTGCTGCGCGGACAGATGGTCAAATCGGGCAAGGTGAGCCTCGAGTTGCGCAACGCTGTGCGCGACAAGCTCGACCTAACGGCCGCCGCACTCGCGCGGTGCGTGGGCAGGCAGGGCTTCTTCGCCGCGAGCGACGCGATCTTCGCGAGCCAGCGCGACTGGTATCCGCGCGGCGCGCAGTTCATCCAGACCAACAGCGGGCGGCTTGGCCTCTATCCCGAGAGCGCGAAGCTGCGCGCTTATGCCGACGGTGCGGGATTGACCGCGATGATGAAGGCGCGCGGGCTGAGCGATGCCGCGCTCGACGGTTGCTTTTCCGCCGCGGCGCTGGCGCCGATTCTGGCGATGACGAAAGAGGCCTGGGGCGGCAAGATCAACGGCACGCCCGCCTTCTTCGTCAACGGCAAGATCGTACCCACGGCCCATTGGGCCGAGCTGCAGCCCGCACTGAAGGCCGCGGGCGCCTGAACCCTTTCCTCCAGCCGAATCGAAGAGGCATTCCCAATGACGATCAAGCTTCCCGTCCTGCTTGCGGCCGCGCCGCTCTTCGCGCTCGCCGCCTGCGGCGGCGGTGACGGCAACAGCGATGCACCCGCGGTCCCGGTTGCCGCCGCGACGCCGCCGGCGGGCCAGGAATGGACCCAGGTCGTGAGCAAGACGCCCGAGGGCGGCTTCGTGATGGGCAACCCCGATGCGCCGCTCAAGCTGATCGAATACGGATCGCGCAGCTGCCCCACCTGCGGCGCCTTCGGCCGCGAAGGCATGGGGCCGCTGGAAGACAAGTATGTGAAGAGCGGCAAGGTCAGCTACGAATTTCGGGACTTTCCGGTGCATGGCGCGCCCGATCTCGGCCTGTCGACGCTCGGCCGCTGCGTGAGCGAGAGCGCCTTCTTCCCGATCCTCGAACAGACCTACGTCAATCAGCAGCAGATCGAGGACAAGCTCACCGCGCCCGAGGCGCAGGCACTGCTGACCAGCCTGCAGGGCAAGAGCCCGACCGAGATCGCGACCGCCTGGGCGACCTATCTGGGCTATGTCGATTTCGTGAAGCAGCGCGGCGTGACCGAGCAGCAGGCCAAGGCCTGCCTTGCCGATCCGAAGAACGTGCAGGCGGTGGTCGACATGGCGCAGAAGGGCAGCGAGGACGGCGTGACGGGCACGCCGAGCTTCTTCCTCAACGGCACGCTGCTTGAAAACACGATCACCTGGGAGCAGCTTGAAGCGCGGCTGAAGGCGGCGGGGGCCTGATCTCCCGGCGCCGCCGCCGGCGGGGGTAACGCGTGCAGATCAAGCGGCTTCGGCTTTCCGGATTCAAGAGCTTCGTCGATCCGGTCGACCTGCGCATCGAGCGCGGGCTGACCGGGATCGTCGGACCCAACGGATGCGGTAAATCGAACCTGCTCGAAGCGCTGCGCTGGGCGATGGGCGAGAACAGCGCCAAATCGATGCGCGGCGCGGGCATGGAGGACGTGATCTTCGCCGGCACCGCGCGGCGGCCCGCGCGCGACTTCGCCGAGGTCTCGATCCTGCTCGACGGCGCGCAAGGCGACGAAACCGAAGTGGTGCGCCGGATCGAGCGCGGCGCGGGATCGGCTTATCGGCTCGACGGGCGCGACGTGCGCGCCAAGGACGTGTCGCTGCTGTTCGCCGACGCCGCAACCGGCGCCCATTCGCCCGCACTCGTCAGCCAGGGCAAGATCGGTGCGGTGATCGCCGCCAAGCCGGTCGAACGCCGCGCGCTGCTGGAGGAAGCGGCGGGGATCGCGGGACTCCACGTGCGCCGCAAGGACGCCGAGCAGAAATTGCGCGCCACCGAGGCGAATCTGACGCGGCTCGACGAGGTGATCGCCGATCAGGATGCGCGCGCTGGAGCATTGAGACGGCAGGCACGCCAGGCGGAGAAATATCGCGCGCTGTCCGACCAGATCCGCGTTGCCGAGGGCCGCATGATCTACGCGCGCTGGCGCGATGCGGCGGCGGCGGCCGATGCTGCCAAGGCCGAGGCGGAAGCGGCCGAGGCCAAGGTGCGCGACACGGCCGAGGCGCAGCGCGCGGCGGCCGCCTATCAGGCGCAGGCGACCGAGACGCTGGCCGAGGCACGCGCGGCGGCGCTGGCGGCGCGCGACACGGCGAGCGAGGCCGGGCACCGGCTCGCGGCGCTGAGGCAGGAACGCGCGCAGGTGGATCGGCGGATCGAGGAGCTCGACCAGATCAAGGCGCGGCTGGGTGCCGATCGCGAGCGTGAGGGCGCGCTGGCGCAAGACGCGGCCGACGCGCTCAAGCGGCTCGACAATGATGCCCGACGGCTCGAGGCGCGGATCGCCGAGACCGCCGCGCGCCAGCCCGCGCTCGACACGGCGCTCGCCGAGGCCGAACGCGCCGCGCGCGACGCCGAAGTGGAGCTGGCGCAGGCACTGAGCCGGCAGGCAAGCGAAGCGGCCGAGGCGCGCGTGGCCGAGGCGGCGCTCGCCAGCGCGCGCGAGCGGCTCGACCGCACCGCGCGGGACGGCGCACGGCTTGCGAGCGAGCGCGAAGGGTTGGGGCGGATCGAGCCGATCGAGGCCGAGCGCGCCGACGCCGCCGCGAAGCGCGCGGCGGCCGTGACGGCGGCGGAGACCGCGCGGACGGCGCGCGATACGGCGCAGGCCGAGGAAGCGGCGACGATCGAGCGGCAGGGCGCAGCGCAAGCCGCCCGGGCTCAAGCGCGCGCCGAGCTGGCGGCGATCGAGAGCGAGGCGGCGGCGCTCGACAAGGCGCTCCAGCGCAATGCGCGCGATCGGCTGCTCGACCGACTCGAGGCCGATCCGGGTTATGAACGGGCGCTGGCGGCAGCGCTGGGGGACGAACTGGAGGCGGGGCTCGATCGCGACGCCGACCGCTTCTGGGGAGGGGCCGACACGCTGCCGAGCGACCCCGCCTTGCCCGCCGAAACCGAATCGCTCGCGGATCATGTGAAGGCCCCCGGCGAGTTGGCGCGGCGGCTTGCGCAGGTCGCGGTAACGGATGCCGACGAGGGCCAGATGCTGGCGATCGGGCAGCGGCTGGTGACGCGCGCGGGGGCGATGCGGCGCTGGGACGGGTTCGTCGCGAAATCGGGCGGGGCGGCAGCGGCCGAGCGGCTGGTGCGCGTCAACCGGCTCGCCGAGCTGAACGGCGCGCGCCCTGCCGCCGAACGGGCGGTCGTCGACGCCGAGACCGCGCTGGACGCGATCGATGCCGCCATCGCGGCGGCGCGTGGGGCAGCACAGCAGGCGCGGAGCGACCTTTCGGCAGCCGAAGCGGCCGAACGCGAGGCCGCGCGCGCCGAAGATCGCGCAGCGGCAGCGATCGAGCGGCTGCAAGGGCTCAGCGCCGATCTCGACGCCCGCGCCGCGCGGCTCGCGGAGGAGAGCGAAGCGGCGCGGACCGTGGTTACCGAGGCCGAACACGCGGTGGCGGCATTGCCTGACGGCATCGCGACGCAAACTGCGGTCACGACGCTGCAGGCGAGCGCCGAGACACGCCGAACCGCTGTCGTTCAGGCGCAGGCCGATCGCGCGACGCTCGACCGCACGCTCGCCGGCGATCGCGAGACGCTGATGCGCGCCGAGAGTGAGGCGAAGGATTGGAAGGCGCGCGCCGGCGATGCCGCGCGACGAATCGCCGACATGGACAAGCGCGAGGCCGCGCTCGCCGAGGAGGCTAAAGCAATCGCTGGGCGGCCGGAAAAGCTGCTCGCCGAGATCGAGGCGCTCGAAGCCGAGCATGAAACGATGCGCGCGCGCGCCGACGAGTTGCTTGCGGCCGAAGCCAAGGCCGGCGAGGCGGTGCGCGCGACCGAGGATCAGGCGCGAATCGCAGGCGAAGCGCTGGCGCAGGCGCGCGAGGAGCGCGCGGGTGCGGTGGCGCGCGCCGAGAACCAGGAGCAGCGCCGGATCGAGATGGGGCGGCTGTCGGGCGAGCGCTTCGAATGCCCGCCGCCGGTGCTGCCCGAGAAGATCGGCTTCGCAAGCGCGGAGGTCGGCAGCCCGCAGGACGAATCGGGCCGCCACGAAAAGTTGGTGCTCGATCGCGAGCGGATCGGGCCGGTCAATCTGGTTGCCGAGGCCGAATTGGCCGAGTTGGACGAGGCGCGCACCACCAACGCCGCCGAGCGCGAGGAACTGGGGCTGGCGGTCAACCGGCTGCGCGGTTCGATCGGCAATCTGAACCGCGAGGGCCGCCAGCGGCTGCTCGCTGCGTTCGAGGCGGTGAACGTGCATTTCCAGCGGCTGTTCACGACCCTGTTCAACGGCGGGCAGGCGCATCTGGAGCTCGTCGATTCGGACGATCCGCTCGAGGCAGGGCTCGAGATCATGGCGCAGCCGCCGGGCAAGAAGCTGCAATCGCTGACCCTGCTTTCGGGCGGCGAGCAGGCACTGACCGCGGTGGCGCTGATCTTCGGACTGTTCCTTACCAACCCCGCGCCGATCTGCGTGCTCGACGAGGTCGACGCGCCGCTCGACGACGCCAATATCGAACGCTTCTGCGGGCTGCTCGAAGCGATGACGCGCGAGACCGAAACGCGCTACCTGATCGTGACGCACAATGCGGTGACGATGAGCCGGATGGATCGGTTGTTCGGGGTGACGATGGTGGAGCAGGGCGTGAGCCGGCTGGTATCGGTCGATCTCGGCGGGGCGGAGACATTGCTCGCGGCGGAGTAGCGAAAGCGGCGCGAATCGCTTATATGCGCGGCCATGCAGCAGGCTGAGACGCTTTCCATGCCCATTCCCGGGCACATCGACCCCGTGCCCGTTCCGCGGAAGACGACGCCGCGCGAGGACGGCCGGGTGGACTTGCTTGGGCTGTCCCGGGATCAGATTCGTGACGCGCTTCAGAATGCCGGCATGGAGCCGAAGCAGGCCAAGCTTCGCGCCAAGCAGCTGTGGCACTGGATCTACAATCGCGGGCAGACCGATTTCACCGCGATGACCGACATCGCCAAGGCGCAGCATCCCTGGCTCGCCGAGCGCTTCGTGGTCGGCCGGCCGCAGGTGATCGAGGCGCAGGTCTCGTCCGACGGCACGCGCAAATGGCTGCTGCGCTCCGACGATGGGCAGGATTACGAAATGGTGTTCATCCCCGATGCCGATCGGGGAACGCTGTGCGTGTCGAGCCAGGTCGGCTGCACGCTCAACTGCCGCTTCTGCCATACGGGCACGATGCGGCTGGTGCGCAACCTGACGCCGGGCGAGATCGTGGGCCAGGTGATGCTGGCGCGCGATGCGCTGGGCGAATGGCCGAGCCAACCCGACGGGCGCCTGCTCACCAACATCGTGATGATGGGCATGGGCGAGCCGCTCTATAATTTCGACGCGGTGCGCGATGCGTTGAAAGTGGTGATGGACGGCGACGGGCTCGCGCTTTCCAAGCGGCGGATCACGCTCTCGACCTCGGGCGTGGTGCCGATGATGGCGCGCGCCGGCGAGGAGATCGGAGTCAACCTCGCGGTATCGCTCCACGCCGTCACCAAGGAGATTCGCGACGAGATCGTGCCCCTGAACCGCAAATACGGCATCGAGGAACTGCTCCAGGCGTGCGCCGATTATCCCGGCGCGAACAATGCGCGGCGGATCACCTTCGAATATGTCATGCTGAAGGACAAGAACGACAGCGACACGGACGCGCACGAACTGGTGCGGCTGATCCGCAAATATCGATTGCCCGCCAAGGTCAACCTGATCCCGTTCAATCCGTGGCCCGGCGCGCCCTACGAATGCTCGACGCCCGAGCGCATCCGCGCCTTTTCGAATATCGTGTTCGAAGCGGGCATCTCGGCGCCGGTGCGCACCCCGCGCGGGCGTGACATCGACGCGGCATGCGGCCAGCTCAAGACGGCAGCGGAGAAGAAGAGCCGCGCCGAGCTCGACCGGCTCGCCGAAGAGAAGCTCGCCGCCCTTGGCTGATTTCTCTGTGGCGCAACTTGCGCTCGCCGCCGGCGCCGGGGTGCTCGGCGGCGCGATGAACGCCCTCGCGGGCGGCGGCACCTTCGCTACGCTGCCCGCGCTGATCGCGCTGGGCTTGCCCGCCAATGCGGCCAACGCGACATCGAACGTCTCCCTGCTGCCGGGCGCGGGCACCAGCGCCTGGGCGTTTCGGGACGAGATCGCACCTGTGGGCGGAGTGTCGCCGTGGCTGCTCGCGGGCGTGACGTTCGCCGCGGCGCTCGGCGGCAGCGCGCTGCTGGTGCTGACGCCGACCAGCGTGTTCGACGTGCTCATCCCCTGGCTGCTGCTGTTCGCCTCGCTGGTGCTCGCCTTCGGCCGGCGTGCGGCGGCGTGGCTGCATGACCGGGTAACGATCGGGACGCGGACGCTGATTGCCGTGCAGGGCGTGCTGGGCATTTACGGCGGCTATTTCGGCGGCGGGCTGGGGTTGATGACGACGGCGATCTACGGCCTGCTGGCGGGCATCGAGCCGCGCGCGATGTTCGCGCACCGCACGCTGATGCTGGCGACCGCCAACGGTGCGGCAGCAATCGTGTTCGCGGGCACGGGACTGATCGTATGGGCCGTCGCGATCCCGATGCTGATCGGATCGATCGTCGGCGGCTGGGCGGGCGCGGACATCGGCAAAAGGCTGTCGCCGGAGCTGGTGCGCGCCTGGACCCTGCTGGTCGCCGTCGCCACGACGATCGTGTTCTTCTGGCGCGCTTATGGGTGATGCGCCTATAGTCGGCCGATGAGCAGCCTTGCCGAACCGACGCACGCGCCGCCGCCCGGGCGGAGCGTGCACCGCCATCGGCTGGCGACGCGCCTCTGGCATTGGGTGAACGCCATCGCGGTGTTCATCATGATCGGATCGGGATTGGGCATCTCCAACGCGCACCCGCGCCTCTATTGGGGGCAATATGGTGCGAATTTCGACACCGCGTGGCTGGAGCTGCCGCGCTGGCCGGGATGGCTGACGATTCCCGGTCATTACGACCTGGCGCTGTCGCGGCGATGGCATTTGTTCTTCGCGCTGGTGATGGCCTTTGCGCTGCTGGCCTTCATGATCGCGAGCCTCGTCAACCGGCATTTCCAGCGCGATCTGCGGGTGCGCCGCGCGGATGTAACGCCGCGGCACTTGTGGGGCGACCTGAAGGCGCATCTCACGTTCCGTTTCCACGATCCCGAACGGCCGGGGGCATACAACACGCTACAGAAGCTGTCTTACGTCTTGGCGATCTTCGTGCTGATCCCGCTGCTGATCCTGACGGGGCTCGCGCTGTCGCCCGGCATGGACGCGGCCTGGCCATGGCTGACCGAGCTGTTCGGCGGGCGGCAATCGGCGCGGTCGATCCACTTCATCGCCATGGCGCTGCTGAGCGGGTTCGTCATCGTCCATTTGGCACTGGTGATCCTGGCAGGCCCGATGAACGAGCTCAGATCGATGATCACCGGCTGGTGGCGCGTGCCCGGGGACGCGGCGTGAGCGTGCTCCTCACGCGCAGGCGGCTGGTGACAGGCGGTGCGCTGGGCGCGGGCGCGCTGCTCGCCGGGTGCGACCGGGCGATCGAGGTGCCCGCGGTGCGCAAGATCCTGTTCACGGGCGAGGACATGCAGCGCGGGTTGCATCGCGCGCTGACCGATCGCGGCGCGCTGGCGCGCGAGTTCAGCGCGGCGGAGGTGTCGCCGATCTTCCGATCGAACGGGACGCGCGATCCGGGCACACCGGCTTATGCGGCGATGGCCGCGGGCGGGTTCGCAAGCTGGCGGCTGGCGGTGACGGGGCTGGTCAACCGGCCCCTGTCGCTGAGCCTCGCGCAGCTGCGATCGATGCCTGCGCGCACGCAGATCACGCGCCACGATTGCGTCGAAGGCTGGAGCGCGATCGGCAAATGGACCGGACCGATGCTGGGCAATGTACTGAAGCTCGCCGATATCCGGCGCGACGCGCGCTACATCGTGTTCCGCTGTGCGGATAGCATCGGCGGGCATCGCTATTACGAATCGATCGATCTGATCGATGCATTTCATCCGCAGACGATCCTGGCGTGGGGCATGAACGACGCGCCGCTAGACGTGGCGCACGGCGCACCGGTGCGGCTTCGGGTGGAACGGCAATTGGGCTACAAGCACGCCAAATATGTGATGGGGATCGAGGCGGTGGCGAGCCTCGCCGGAATCGGGCAGGGCAAAGGCGGCTTTTGGGAAGATTGGGTCGATTATGACTGGTATGCCGGCATCTGAGACGCGGCAGCGGTTTTCTTTCGTGGTGTGTCAGGGATCGGGAAACGATTTCCCGCTGATCGACGCACGCGGGATCGCCCTCGACGACGCGATCTGGGCGGGCGTTGCGCGCGCGCTGGCGGATCGCGCCGGGCCGGTAGGTGGCGACGGGCTGCTGCTGCTGACTGGAGGCGATGCGCATCATGCCTTCGGGATGCGGATGTTCAATTCGGACGGATCGGAGGCCGAAACCTGCCTCAACGGCCTGCGTTGCGTGGCGCGCGCCGGCTTCGAGGCGCTGGGGTTGGACCGGGCGGCGGTGCGGCTCAAGACGTCGAGCGCCGAGGTGGCCCGCGACGTGGCGATCGCGCCGGGCGTGGCGACCATCCGCGAAGTGGCGGGGCCGGCCGGCCTCGACGTTGGGCGGTGGCTGACGAGCACCGATCACCAGAATGTGCAGCAGCCCATTCCCGGTCTGCCGAGCGCGCGCGCCTTTACCGCGGTGGCGATGCCCAATCCGCATCTGATCGCCTTTGTCGACGAAATCGATGAGGATGAGTTGAGCATGATCGGCCGGTTTGCCGAGAGCGGGCCGGGGTTGTTGCCGGAGCGCGCCAATATCAGCTTCGTCGAGGTGCGGGGCCCCGAGACACTGTTCGTGCGCACCTTCGAGCGCGGGGTGGGGCTGACCGACAGCTGCGGGAGCGCGATGGCGGCGTCGGTGTTCGCGGCGTGCCTGACGGGGCGCGCCGAGTTCGGGCGCGAGCTGACCGTGCTCAACCGCGGCGGGCTGGTGCGCGGGCAGGCCGAGGCCGACGGCATGGTGCGACTTTCGGGCAACGCGACCTGGGACTGGGCAGGATCGGCCGAGGTCGACCCGGTTGCCGGGGTGGCGGGCGAGGTTGAGGTGAGCCGCCACTATAATGACGAGATCGCGGCGTGGGCCGCGGTGGCGGATCGCGCGACGGAAATGTGATGTCCCATATCGGGACGTCTCACTCGTGAGACGCAGCAGGATTTCGATGCCCTCGGAAGAGGAATAGGACGGCAGCACGACGGCGGCCGGCCGGGCGCGTGCCTTTCTGGGGGTGATGGGGGCGGACCGTTCCGCGCCAATCCGGGCACGTTTTTCGAATCAACCGGCCGCCGCCTGTCCGCCGCCATCCGACCCGATGACGGCGACCAGCTTCGCCGACGCTTGCCAGAGCTGCTTCGGTGACCGCTCTTCGGTACGGCATGGCTTGCGACCCTCCATGCCGGGCCGGAGAGCGGACCCTGCGGATGATATTATGATTCGGATCCAGCGTTACCGAATCCGATTGCCACGGAAGTGGATCGGCCGCTGGACTCAAATTCGATCAGCTTTGCCTATCCCTGCGCGTCATGCCGAACTTGATCCGGACGGGGCCGTCCCTGGGGGTCTGAAATCCCTGTCCTACACGGGCGTTTTATGGTCTACCCTGTGGGATGGAACAGGACTGCTCTTCCGCGCCCGCCGCATTGCTCGATACCGGTAGTGTCGCCATCGGGGCGCGCTGCCGTCGCGCCGGCGGCGCACGTCGGACGCATGGGTGTCGCGTCCGTGCCGCCTCGCTGTCGCGTTGGTGTCGCGTCGGTGTCGCTTCGCTGTCGCGTCGGTGTCGCGTCGCTGTCGCCATCCAGGGGCATTGCGGTCGCATTCCGGGCAAAAACCTCGCGACGCGCTCCACTTTCTCCACTTCACACCGCCCGCAACAAGGGCATCCGTCAACGCAGGCGTCGATGAAACCCAAATCCGGGGCGGCGATTCGAACAGATCGAAGACGAGTCTAGAATCGCGCGATGGGGGAAACATCGGCAGAATCGGAGGTCGCGCTCGCGCGATGGATCGTCCCGGCGTTGAGCGCCGCGGCGTTCCTCGCCTATTTCGACCGCTATCTGCCCGCCGCCGGCGCGACGCTGATCAAGCGCGAGCTGGCGCTTTCCGACGCGGCGTTCGGGCTGGCGGCGACGACCATGTTCGCGATCGCCTATGCCGCCACCAGCGCGGTGACCGGGCTGGCGCCGCAGCGCGCGCGGCGCTGGACGATCGCGGCGGGGCTGGCGCTGTGGACCGTCGGATCGGCGGCGCTGGCGTTCGTGGCCTCGCTCGAGGGCTTCATCGCGGCAGAGATCGCAATCGGAATCGGCCAGGGCTGCGTGCTGCCCGCCGCGGTGACGATGCTGGCGGGCGCGCGCGGCATGGGGCGGATCGGGCGATCGACATCGAGCTTCACGGTGGGATCGACGCTGGGGCGCGCAAGCTCCGTGCTGGTCGCCGGGTTGCTGATCGGTTGGCTGGCGACGGGCGCCTCGGGCTGGCTCGACCGGCCGTGGCGGGCGGTGTTCCTGCTGACCGCCCTCCCCAATGTGCTGCTGCTCGGCTGGATCGCGCTGCGCGGTCGCGACGCCATTGCCGCTCCCGCCCCAACGCCGGCGCAGGACGAGGGCGGCACCGCCGGCGCGCGGACGATCGCGGGGCTGTTCGTCGCGGCGAGCGCGGCGGTGCTGGTGCTGCAGGCGATCGGCGTGTGGTTCCCCACGCTGATGGTGCGCTGCTACGGCCTGACGCCGCAGGGCGCGGCGATCGCGACGGGCGTCGTCACGCTGATCGCCGCGCCGGCGGGGCAGGCGCTGGGCGGGCGGCTGATCGACGCGCGGCCGGCCTTGCGCGCGGCGCCGACGGGGCTGGTGACGGGCGCGCTTTCGATCGCGTGCGTCGCGCTGACGCTGCTGACCCTGACGCCCGGGGTGGCGGCGAGCCTGGTGGTGCTCGGTGTGGTCGACCTGCTGCTCGGCGTCGCGGCGCTGGCGCCGCTCGCGGGGTTGCAGGCGCAGACCCGGGGCACGGGACGGGCGCGCGCAACCGGGCTGTTCTTTGCGGCGATCACGGTGACGGGCTATGGCATCGGGCCGCTGGTGGTGGGCGCGATCAGCGACACCGCGCCCACGAGCGCGACCGGGCTGGCGCGCGCACTGGCGCTGGCGACGGGGAGCGCGGCGCTGCTCGCGGGCGGTGCGCATCTGGCGACACGGCGCGGCCGGCGCGCGACGGGAGGCGAGACGTGACGATCACGCGACCGGGATTGGGGTTCGACAGCGCCGGACTGGCCACAGGCGAGGCGTTCGACGCCTATCGCGCGCTCTATTCGGTGGGGGCCGAGGTGCGCGAGACCGGCCCCGCCTTCGCCGCGCGGATGACCGGATGGCGGCTCGACCGCGCGGTCGTCTACGATCGGCGGCTCAACGACGTCGCGCACGAGCGCGACGCGCGGCTGGTGCGCACGGCCGCGATGGAGCATTTCACGCTGACATTGGTGCTGGCGGGCGAGTTCCACGCCGATGCGGGCGACGGCTTCCGCCAGGTATGCCCCGGCGAGATCCTGATTCTCGACATGACGCGGCCGATGCGGAATCGGGCGGGGGGGGCGCATGTCGTGACGCTGAGCGTGGCGCGCGAGCGGATGGCGCAGGCGCGGCCGCGGCCGCGGCGGTTGCACGGGGCTGTGATCGACGCGGAGCGCGGGGTGCTGCTGGCCGACCATATGCGCTCGATCGCGCTGCGCGGGGCGTTGCTGACACCGGCGATGCTGATGCCGGTCTCGCGCATCACGATCGACCTGCTCAGGATCGCGCTGGCCGAGCGCGACGACATGGAGATGGTGCGGCACGACCCGCGCGCCGAGCGCGTCGACCGGATGCGCGCCTATATCGAGGAGCATCTGACCGACGCCGGGTTCGCCCCGCCGGCGCTGATCGACCGCTTCGCGCTCTCGCGCGCGACGCTCTATCGCGATTTCGAGCGCTGGGGCGGGCCGGCGCATTACATCCGGCAGCGGCGGCTGGAGCGGCTGCGCGACCGGCTGCAAGACCCCGCCGACAGGCGCGCGCTGGCCGAGCTGGCGTCGGCGCTGGGCTTTTCGGGCGAGAATGTCGCGAGCGCGGCGTTCCTCGAGACCTTCGGGATGCGGCCGGGGCAATACCGGCGGATGGCGCGCGAGGAGAGCGAGGAGGCGCGGTCGCGGCGGCGGTTCGACGAATGGCAATCGGTGTTGCGGTAGGCGTCTAGTCGATCCTGCCGGCCGGCATCGCGAGGATGCCCGGCCGGCAGGAACCATGGGGCAACCGGCCCCGATCGCCGCGCCGCTCAGCCGAGCCGGATCGACAGCTCGACGTCGTCGGTGAACGGCAGGGACATATAGCCGTTCGCGGGCGCGCCGACCCGCTCAAGATAGTCGGGGGCATGATCGACATTGTCGGCGAGGATGACGGCGCCCGGGCGCAACCGGTGTTCCACCAGGTCCAGGATGTCGCGGTAGAGCGCCTTGGCGCCGTCGAGCAGCAGGATGTCGATCGTGTCCGGCAGATCGACGGCGAGCGTCTGCAGGGCGTCGCCTTCGCGGACCTCGACGAGATCGGCGAGCCCGCCCGCGGCGAGATTTTCCTTTGCCCGCGCGATCTTCGAGGGCTCGAACTCGCTGGTGATCAGCCGGCCGCCGCCATTGTCGCGCAGCGCCGCGGCGAGATACAGCGTCGAGAGGCCGAACGAGGTGCCGAATTCGACGATCGACCGCGCGTTCGTCGCGCGGGCCAGCATGTAGAGCAACGCCCCCGCCTCCCGCGACACGGGAAGCGCGAAATCCTTCAGCTGCGCATAGAGCTCGCGATAACCGGTCTTGCTGCGCATGAGGCGTCGTCGCTCGTCGTCCGACAGCGACGCGAAGGCCGCGCTCGTCGCAGGCGACGTTGCTTCGGCCTCGACGAAAAGGCGATCGAGAAGGGGCGCCACGGGGGCGCTTGCGAGGGTGGTCATTACAGGTCTCCGATGATCGAGCGAACGGGTGATTTGCTCGAACCGGAAAATACGACTAGTTCGTCAGGTTTTCTATTCGCATTGGCGAGAACCCCTGATGCCCGCACGGCAAACGACGCGCGTTTCCTCGCGAAAACAGCCCCAACAGGCGCGCTCGACCGACCTCGTCGCCGCGGTTCTGGACGCGGCTGTTCAGGTTTTGACGACCGACGGCGCGCGCCGGTTCACCACCGCGCGCGTCGCGGCGCGCGCCGGGGTGAGCGTCGGCTCGCTCTACCAATATTTCCCCAACAAGGCGGCGATCCTGTTTCGGCTGCAGAGCGACGAGTGGCGGAGGACGGCGGCGTTGCTGCGCACGATCCTGGAGGATCGCGAGACGCCGCCGCCGGAGCGGGTGCGCACGCTCGTCCATGCCTTCATCCGATCGGAATGCGAGGAGGCGGCGATCCGCATCGCGCTCCACGACGCCGCCCCGCTCTATCGCGACGCGCCCGAAGCCATCGACGCCCGGGCGGCGACCGCGCGCGTCTTCCACGATTTCCTGCGCGAGGCGCTTCCCCATGTCGCGGAGGAGACGCGATCGATCGCGGGCCGGCTGATCAAGACGACGCTGAGCGCCTGCGGCAGCAGCTTTTCCGAAACGCCGCGCACGCCCGCCGAGATCGACGCCTATTCAGACGCGCTTGCCGACATGCTCTGCGCGTATCTGGAAGCGATGGGGGGCGGCGCTGCAGCACCTTACCTCCCGGGCCAACCCGCACGATCGTAGCTCGTTCGCGGTTATCCCCTTCGGCACGTGATCGCCGATCACCCTGCCCGGATCACCTTCCCGGCGGCCGGGCCCGGTTGCGAGCCGCCCGATGCCCCGCCCCGGCCTTCGCCGGGAAGGCAAATAAGGGCCGTATGCGAAGGGGATAATCGCCTGGATCGTTCACTGCTCCTTCTTGAACACGTCCTGGAAGATGAGCCGGCCCCAGGTGCGGCCGCGCGCGTGCACCAGCGCGCCACCCTCGTCGAGCTTTCCCAGGTTGACGGGGGCGAACCCGAGTTGCTTGGCCAGGGCCGCCACGGGAACGATCGCGTCCTCGTCGTCGCTCGACAGAAAGACCACCCGGTGGCCGCCCTCGACGATCGGATCGGCAGCCAGGGTGGCGGCGATCAGGTGATTGAACCCCTTGACGAGCCTGGCGCCAGTGAACGCCTTCGCGGCGAAGGCGGAGGACGGGAGACCGTCCAGCTCTTCAGGGGCAATTCCAAACGTATTCGTCGCGTCGATGATCGTCTTGCCTTCCCAGCTCGGCAGGGCCTTCGCGACCTCGCCATGCTCCCCGAACGGGACCGCCAGGATGATCGTGTCCGCCTCGAGCGCATCGCGCAACGCCTTGGCGACGACCGTCGGCCCGATCGCTCGAGCCTGCGGCGCCAGCGCCTCGGGCGGACGGCGGCTCGCGACGGTCACGTCGATGCCCTTGCGGGCGAAGGCGTGGGCGAGGGCCTGGCCTATCTTGCCGAAGCCTATGATTGCGTAGCTCATTATATTCTCCTTCGGTTTTTCGGCGCGGTCAGAGCTTGTAGCCGCCGCTTGCTTCAATCGTCTGGCCGGTCACCCAGTGGCCCTCGTCGGAAGCCAGGAACGCCACGACGGCGGCGATTTCCGAAGGCTCGCCAAAGCGTCCCAGCGCGATTTCGGCCTCGACCGCCTTTACGAGTTCGGGATTCTCCCGGAGAGCGGCGTTCCCGTCGGTTCGCGTGTAGCCCGGCGCCACGGCGTTCGCGGTAATGCCGCGCGGCCCCAGTTCGGCCGCGAGCGCATGGGTCAGATTGTTGATGGCCGCTTTGGCCATCGAATAGACGGGTGCGGCGGTCACGGGCTTGATGGCGGCAGCGGAAGAGATGTTGATGATGCGTCCGCCATCGGCGAGACGATCGAGAGCGGCCTGAACGATGAAGAAGGGCGCGCGGGCGTAAACCGCGATCAGCGCATCCCAACTTTCCGGCGTCGCGTCCTTGAAGCCAACAAAACCGAAATTGCCGGCATTGTTGACCAGAATATCGAGGGCTTTGCTTCCGTTCCGCCTGGTGAACTCGGCGTCGAGTCTCTCGAACAAGGTCGGGACGGTCGCGGGGTCGACAAGGTCCGCATGGATCGCGAACGCCGCGCCTCCAGCGTCCTCGATGGCCGCGACCACCTCGTCCGCGCCGGATTTGCTGGCGTTGTAGGTCAGCGCGACCGTCGCGCCATCCTTTGCAAGGCGTTCGGCGATGGCGCGGCCAATGCCCCGCGATGCCCCGGTAACGAGAGCGGTTTTTCCCTCAAAAGGCTTTTCCATAATTATTTTCTTTCCTGGATACGTGCATATCGGATCACTGTGGTGACCGGCCGGGCGCAGCGCGTCAGATTTGCGCCAGGCCGCCGTCCACGGCGACTTCGCTGGCGGTCATGAAGCTGCTGTCCGACGACGCGAGAAAGGCAGCCGCCGCCCCGATCTCCGCCGGATCGGCCATGCGCTGGAGCGGAGTCATCGAGGCGAAGGCCCTCATGCCCTCTTCGCCCACCGCTTCCTTCGCGAGTTCGGTCGCCGTCGGTCCGGGCGAGAGCACGTTGACCCGGATGCCGCTGCCTTTCAGGTCTTCCGCCCAGGACCGCGCGAGGTTGCGCACCGCCGCCTTGCTCGCGCTGTAGACACTGAATGCCGGGGCGCCCGTGGCGCCGGCGCTCGATCCGGTCAGGATGATCGACCCGCCCTCGCCCATCAGCGGCAGCGCCTTCTGGACGGTGAAGATCGTGCCCTTCACATTGGTGTCGAAGGTTTCGTCGATCTGCTCGGCGGTGATCTTGCCGAGCGGAAGCAGGCTTCCCGCCCCGGCATTGGCGAAGACGATGTCGAGGGTATCGCGCTCCGCCTTCACGCCTGCGTAAAGCCGATCGAGATCGGCCGGATCGGAGACCGAGCCCTTCACCGCGCGGGCATTGGGCCCGAGCTCGGCCAGAGCCACGTCGAGCGCTTCCTGCCGGCGGCCGAAGATGAAGACGAGGGCGCCCTCCTCGATAAAGCGCTTTGCCGCGGCGCGGCCGATGCCGGTAGCGCCGCCCGTGATGACGGCAACCTTGCCATCGAGCTTTCCCATGACTTTCTCCTTTCAGCTGCCCCAGCGTTCGTGCGGGGGGTGCGTCGAGGGTGAAAATGGGTCCGGCTGCGTCAGGCGTTCAGTGCGGAAGTTCGCACATCGGTGGTGCAAAATCACACCGGACAAGCTATTTGCTTCAGCTATTCGCGGATACAGGCTTTAGAAGGCGCACCGTACGGTGCGGGATCGCACCATGATCGACTGGGACGATGTTCGCTACTTTCTTGCCGTCGCGCGCGGGGGCTCGGTGCGGGCCGCCGGCGAGCGCCTGGGGGTGAACCACGCGACCGTGCTGCGACGCATCGCCCAGCTCGAGGAACGCCTCGGGGTGCAGATGTTCGAGAAGCTGCCCTCGGGCTATCGCCTGACGGCCGCCGGCGAGGAGATCCTCGAATTCGCGGACGAGATGGAGGCGTCGTCGCACAAGCTGGAGACGCGCGTCTTCGGGCGCGACCAGAGCGTGCGCGGGTTGCTGCGGGTGACGCTGGCGCCCCCGCTCGCGACACACCTGCTCATGCCGGACTTCGCCGATTTCGCGCGTCTGCATGCCGAGATCGAGATGGAAATCTTGTCGTCCAGCGGGCTGGCAAACCTGACCAACCGGGAGGCCGACGTGGCCATCCGCGTCGTCTACGACCGCAAGACCCTGCCGCTCAATCTTCACGGCCTGAAGGGGCCGGAGCTGTTCGGCGGCGTCTACATGGCCCGCGATCGCCTGGCCGCGTGGCATGCGGGCGCGCCCGATCCCATCCGATGGATCGTCATCAGCATTCATGGCGTCCCGGACTGGGCCAGCGAAGGTGAGATTCGCACCGCGGAGAGTCCCTTCAGGGTCACCGACGCCGAGGCGCAGCTCGCCGCGGTACGGCAAGGGCTCGGCATCACAACGCTGCCGTGCTTCGTCGGAGATGCCGATCCGCTACTGGTGCGCGTGCCGGGTACCGAGCTGCACCTGTACGGAACGCTCTGGCTTCTCACCCAGGGGGAGACGCGCAAGACGAAGCGCGTGCGGCTCTTCACCGAGTTCATTTCCCGCAGGCTCGCCGGCTATGCGCCGCTTCTCGCCGGGCTGTCCGCACCGCGCGACTGATAGATAACCAAATCGGTAAATTCTGCTTGACATCGTCACGCTCTTTCGGTACATGACAGGAACACTGCAAAATTGCGAGTCGGGGCGGTCGCCTCGATCCAGGGGCCGGGGCGCGCGAGCGCTGCCGGCTCTTTCTTTTGGGCGGGGGCGGAATGAGCGAACATATCAGGGCGGGCAGCCATCGGGTGTTGCAGCGCGCGCGGCGCACCTCCGATCGGATCACCAAGGAGAAGCGGCAGCGCTTCCTGGATATGCTGGCGGCGACGTGCAACGTGGGCATGGCCGCCGAAGCCGCGGGCGCGGCGGCGTCCAGCTTCTATCGCCTGCGTCGGCGCGAACCCGGCTTTGCCGACGCCTGGCAGGAGGCGATCGCGATCGGATACCACCGGCTGGAGGAGGCGCTGCTCGCCTATGCGCTGTCGCAGGTCGAGGCCGAGGATATCGATCCCGAGCGCGCCGACCCCGAGACGATCGCGCGGAGCATCGTCGGCAAGCTCGACCGGCGCACCGTTTCGATGGAGGATCTGCGCTTCGCGCTGTCGCTGCTCAATCGGCATCGCGCGGCCGCCGAAGGGCGCGCGGCCATCCCCCGGGGCACGCACCGCGCGACCGCCGAGGAAACCGACGCCGCGCTGTGCAAGCATCTCGATACGCTGGCGCGGCAGTTGAAGAAGCATGGCGCATAGGGGCGCGGCGCGCGATCCGATCGCGGAACTCGCGAGGCTATCCGACACCGAGCGCGCGCGCGTGCTGCGCAAGCTGACGCGCGGGCAATATCGCGAGTTGAGCGCGCGGTGGGAACGCTGGGCGCATGCGGGTCAGCTGCCGCCGCCGGGCGACTGGCGGGTGTGGCTGATCCGCGCGGGCCGCGGGTTCGGCAAGACGCGCGCGGGGGCCGAGTGGGTGACCGCCTTCGCGCGCGACCGCAAGGACGCGAAGATCGCGCTGGTCGGCGCGACCGCCGACGACGTGCGGCGCGTGATGATCGAGGGGACGAGCGGGCTGATCGCGGTGGCGCGCGACGACGAGCCGGTGACGTGGCGGCGATCGGCGAGCGAGGTGCGGTTTGCTTCGGGCGCGGTCGCGTACGTCTATTCGGCCGAGGCGCCCGAGGGGCTGCGCGGGCCCGAACACCACCTCGCCTGGTGCGACGAGCTCGCCAAGTGGCGCTACGGCGACGCGGCGTGGGACAATCTGATGATGGGGCTCAGGCTGGGCGATCATCCGCGCGCGCTGGTGACGACGACGCCGCGGCCGGTGGCGCTGCTGCGGCGGATCATGGCCGATCGGGCGACGGTGGAGACGCGCGGGGCCACGCGGGACAATCCGCACCTGCCCGCGGGCTTCGTCGCGGCGATGGAGGAAACCTACGGCGGCACGCGGCTGGGGCGGCAGGAGCTCGACGGCGAGCTGATCGACGACGTGGTCGGCGCGCTGTGGACGCGCGCGCTGATCGAGCGGTGCCGGGTGCGCGCCGTGCCCGAGCTGGTGCGCGTGGTGGTGGGGGTCGACCCGCCCGCGGGGACCGAGGGCGATGCGTGTGGGATCGTAGCGGTGGGGCTGGGGCGCGAGGGGCACGGCTATGTGATCGAGGATGCGAGCGTGGCGGGCGCGAGCCCCGAAGGCTGGGCGCAGGCGGTGGCGGCCTGCGCGGCGCGGGTGGGCGCGGACCGGGTGGTGGCCGAGGGCAACCAGGGCGGCGCGATGGTGCGATCGGTGCTCGAGGCGGCGGATGCGGCGCTGCCGGTGCGGCTGGTGCATGCGAGCCGCGGCAAGGTGGCGCGCGCGGAGCCGGTGGCGACGCTCTACGAGGCGGGCAGAATGCACCATGCGGGGGCGTTCGCGCGGCTCGAGGACGAGCTGTGCGGGCTGATCGTGGGGGGCGGCTACGAGGGGCCGGGGCGATCTCCGGATCGGGCGGATGCGCTGGTGTGGGCGGCGAGCGCGCTGATGCTCGGGCGGCGGGGAGTGGTGCGGGTCAGGGGGCTTTAGGGAGTCGAGCGGCGGCGGGCAGGATCATCCTTGTCGTCCGCGGACAGCCCCCACCCCAACCCCTCCCCTGAAGGGGAGGGGCTTTTGAATGGCCTCTCCCCCGAGGGGAGAGGAATGATGGGAGACATCCTTTGAAATTCTTTGGTTGGAAGGCGGCCGCGCGGGAGGCGGCGCGGCCGGCGCTGGCGCGTGCGAGCGGCGGGGCGACGATGCTGGGCGAGTGGCCGCGCAGCTACGAGGCGATGGTGCGCGCGGGCTATTGCGAGAATGCGGTGGCGCAGCGCGCGGTGCGGCTGATGGGCGAGAGCGTCGCGGCGGCGCCGGTGGACGCATCCGAGCCGGGGCTGGCGCGGCTGGTGGCGGCGCGCAGCGGCGGGCCGGCGCTGATGGAGGTGATCGCGACGCACCTGCTGCTCCACGGCAATGCCTATGTGCAGGTGCTGACCGACGGCGAGGGCGCGGTGGCGGCGCTGTTCGCGCTCAGGCCCGAACGGGTGACGGTGGAGGCCGACGCGAGCGGGTGGCCGGCGGCGTATCGCTATCGCGTGGGCGAGCGGGTGACGCGGTTGGCGGCGGAAGCGCCGCGGCCCGAGGTGATCCATCTCAGGACCGTGAATCCGGTGGACGACCATTACGGGCTCGGCTGCCTGGGCGCGGCGGCGGGCGCGGTCGCGATCCACAATGCTGCGACGCGCTGGGCCAAGGCGCTGCTCGACAATGCGGCGCGGCCGTCGGGGGCGCTGGTCTATGATCCGGGGGACGGGGCGAGCCTGTCGCCGGCGCAGTTCAAGCGGCTGCGCGAGGAGATGGAAGCGGGGTTCGCGGGCGCGGGCAACGCCGGGCGACCGATGCTGCTCGAGGGCGGGCTCAAATGGCAGGCGCTGTCGCTGAGCCCGGCCGACATGGATTTCGCGGGCACCAAGGCGGCGGCGGCGCGCGAGATCGCGCTCGCCTTCGGGGTGCCGCCGATGCTGCTCGGGCTGCCGGGGGACAATACCTACGCCAATTACAGGGAGGCGAACCGGGCGCTGTGGCGGCTCTCGGTGCTGCCGCTGGCGGGGACGATCCTGAACGGCATCGCGCAGGGGCTGGCGGGGTGGTTCCCCGAGGCGGCGCTGCGCGTCGACCTCGACCAGGTGCCGGCGCTGTCCGAGGATCGCGAGCGGCTGTGGAAGCGGGTGACGGCGGCGGATTTCCTCACCGACGAGGAGAAACGGGCGATGCTGGGGATCGCGCCATGACCGAGGGCACGATCCTCGCGCAGCTCTTGGCGCAGGCCGAGGGCGCGCGGGGCGACCTGGCGACGCTGCGCGCGATCGTCGAGGAAGCGGGCGAGCTGGGCGCGATGCGGGCGCTCGCGCGGCTGGGGCTGGGCGACGACGATGCGCCCGCCGATGTCGCCGAGCTGCGCGAGCTGCTGGACGCGTGGCGCGACGCGAAGCGATCGGCATGGAAGGCGCTGGTGGGATGGCTGGTGCGGCTGGCGAGCGTGCTGGTGCTGGCGGGGCTGGCGGTGAAATTGGGGTTTGGGGAGTGGCTGAAGTGAGTGTTGCGGATGCGGACATGCCCTCCCCCCAACCCCCTCCCGCGAGCGGGAGGGGGAGTGTTCGGTTCGCCGGGTATGCCGCCGTGTTCGATCGGGTGGATCGCGGGGGCGACGTGGTGCGCGGCGGGGCGTTCGGGGCGGTGCCCGCCACCGTGCCGCTGCTGTGGCAGCATCGCGGGGCGCCGGTGGGGGTGATCGAGCAGGTTGCCGAAGATGCGCGCGGGCTGCGGGTGATCGGGCGGGTGGACGAGCCGCGGCTTGCGGGGCTCGTCAAGGCGGGCGCGGTGGGCGGGCTGTCGTTCGGGTATCGGGTGAAGGCCGCCTTCGCCGGGCGGGTGCGCGAGTTGACCGCGCTCGAACTCGTCGAGGTGAGCCTGGTGGCGCAGCCGATGCAGCCGCTGGCGCGGGTGCATGCGGTGGAGAGCGATTGACATTTTTGAGGTGGTTCCGCGCTTCGCGCGGCCCCTCCACCATTCGCTTTGCGAATGGTCCCCCTCCCCGAGCGTGCTCGGGGAGGATTTTTTTGCTGGAGGAGAATGAGATGATCGAGACCAAGGCGGATGCGCTCGAGGCGAGCTTCGAGAGCGTGACGATGGCGGCGCCGGTGACGCGGCCGGTATTGAGCGGCGGGCGCGAGCCTTCGGGCGCGGCGTTCGAGGGGTATTTGCGGTCGGGCGCGACGGTGGAGATGAAGTCGTTCGCCGGCACGAGCGGCGAGAGCGGCGGCTATGCCGTGCCCAAGGAGATCGACGCGGCGATCGATGCGACGCTCAAGGCCGTGTCGCCGATCCGCGCAATCGCCAATGTCGTGAAGGTGGGATCGGCGGGCTATCGCAAGCTGGTGACGACGGGCGGCACGCCCTCGGGCTGGGCGAGCGAGACCGGCAGCCGCGACGAGACCGACACGCCGAGCTTCGTCGAGATCGCGCCGCCGATGGGCGATCTCTACGCCAACCCCAGCGCGAGCCAGGCGATGCTCGACGATGCGCTGTTTGACGTCGAGGAGTGGCTGGCGGGCGAGATTGCGCGCGAATTCGCGGCGGCCGAGGGATCGGCGTTCGTGAGCGGTAACGGCACCAACCGGCCCAAGGGCTTCCTCGCCGCGCCGACCGGAACGGCGGGTGATGCGACGCGCGCCTTCGGGACGCTGCAATATCTGGCGAGCGGTGCCGCGGGCGACTTCGGAAGCAAGCCCGACGAGCGGCTGATCGATCTCGTCCAGAGCTTGCGCAACCCGTATCGGCAGGGCGCGGTGTTCGTGATGAATTCGGCGACCGCAGCGCGCATCCGCAAGTTCAAGACCGCCGACGGCGCGTTCCTGTGGCAGCCGAGCCTGGCGGCGGGGCAGCCGGCGACGCTGCTCGGTTATCCGGTGGTCGAGGCCGAAGACATGCCCGACATCGCCGCCAATTCGCTGTCGATCGCCTTCGGCAATTTCAAGGCGGGCTATCTGATCGCCGAGCGCCAGGAGACCGCGATCCTACGCGATCCGTATTCGAACAAGCCGTTCGTCAATTTCTACGCGACCAAGCGGATCGGCGGCTGCGTGTCGAACAGCGAGGCGATCAAATTGATGAAGTTCGCGGCGTCTTGATGACGCTGCGCTGAGCTTCCGCACCGGCCCACTCCCCCACCCGACCACCCACGAGTGTATCCTGATGGGTGGTCGGGTGGGGGCGTGGGCCGGTGCCGCGACCAGACAACAACCCCTCCACCATCGCTGCGCGATGGTCCCCCTCCCCGTTTCGGGGAGGAATTTTGGAGAGATTCATGACGGATTCCTTTTCGAACAGCGCCGACAGCGTGTCGGCGCCGGCGACGCGCGCGGTGGCGGTGGTGCCGCATGACGGCAACCCGATCGGCGACGTGCCCAAGGCGCTCTATGTCGGCAGTGGCGGCACGATCACGATGCGCGGGGCCGACGCGGCCGACACCGTGTGGAAGAACGTCGCCAGCGGCACCGTGCTGCCGTTCCGCGCGCGCTATGTGCGAGCGACGGGCACGACCGCGGCCGACATCCTGGCGCTCTACTGATGATTACGATCGGGCTGGGCTCATCGCTGGTCCGTGGGGCGTCACCGCGCGCCGGCTTCGATTTCACCGCGGGCACGATGCCGCCGGGCGCGCGCCTGACGCGCGCCTCGATCGGCAGCCGATTCGATACGGCGGGCGTGATGCGGATCGAGGCGGCTGACGTGCCGCGATTCGATCACGATCCCGCGACCGGCGCGTTGCGCGGGCTGCTGATCGAGCCGCAGCGGACCAATGACGTGACACGCAGCACCGCGCCGGACAGCGCCGCCTGGGCCAGAAGCGGAGGCATCGCGATCACCGCCGGAGCGATCGCGGCGCCCGACGGAGCCTCGGTCGCGGCTGTCGTGGCCGATACCAACGAGGCGTACAATTCGGTGTCGCAGATCTTCGGCGAGCTCGCATCGCGGACACTTTCGGTGTTCGTCGCCAAGGACAATGTGTCGCGAGCGAGCCGATTCCCGATCCTGCGCGCGAGCGCCGGCACGTCCGATCTCGCCATCGATACCGCGACCGGCAGCTGGAGCATCAGCGGAGCGGCATTCGCCGGCGAGGTGCGCGACCACGGCACCTATTGGCGAATCGCGCTGCAGTTCGCCACTTGCGATCGCGTCACGCTCTATCCGGCGGTGGGCGCAGGCCCCGGCTGGTCGAACGCGCCGGGCACGACCGGATCGGTAACGGTCTGGGGCTTCCAGGCCGAGCAAGGGGCGGGCGCGACCAGCTACATCCCGACCGATGCCGCAGCGGCGAACCGCGCGGCGGACGTGCTCAGCCTCGATTGGCGGCGCTGGGGCGCGGCCGACGGCCCCATCCGGCTGCGCTACATCTTCGACGACGGCTCGGTCCAGGAATCGACGGCCGAGGTGATCGACGGCGCGACGACGGTGCCGACCGATCTCGCGCGATCCTGGCTCAGGCGCGTCGAGCGCCGCTGATCCTTTTCAACTGGGGAGAATGCGATGACCATCGCAACGAACGGGCCGGGCGACGTCACGCTCGGCACCGAGGACCGGGCCGCGGCCGTCGCCGACGTCAAGGCCTTGCTGAGGATCGCGACCGACGACGAGGACGCGTTGATCGCGGCCTTCGTCGAGACCGCGCTCGCGCTCGCCGAGCGCTTCACCGGACGAGTGACGATCGCCCGGACGATGACCGCGACGGTGCCGGCGACGGCCGCATGGCAGGCGCTGGGCGCGATGCCGGTGGCGAGCATCGGCGCGGTGGGCGACGCCGACGGCGCGCCATTGGCCGCGGATGCCTATCGGATCGACATCGATGCCGACGGCCGCGGCTGGGTGCGCGTGCTCGATGCGGGCGGCGACACGCTGGCGCAGGTGACGCTGAACGCGGGCACCGCCGCCGACTGGCCGAGCCTGCCCGCGCCGATGCGGCAGGGTGCGATCCTGCTCGCCGCGCATCTGTTCGTCGAGCGCGACGCGGTGACCCCGCCGCCGGCGGCGGTGACCGCGCTGTGGCGGCCGTTTCGCATGATGCGGCTCGACGCGGCGGTGCGGCCGTGATGGAGCGGCTGGAAGAGGCGGGAGCGGCCTTGGCCGAGAAGGCGGCAACGTCGACGCGCGAACGCATCGCGGCGCGCGTCGACGTCGAGGTGCCGGGCGTGGCGGTGCGCGTCGACATGGACGGCATCGTGCTGACTGGGCGCGGGCTGCGGGCGCGGCTGCTCAGCGAGCCGGTGCTGCGCTGGATCGGGAGCCTGGTGCGATGAGCGCGGAGCATGTGCTGCACGCGGCGCTGGTGACGGCGTTGCGGGGGGCCGATGGCCTCGACGGCGCGATCAACGGCGTGTTCGAAGGGCCGGCGGTGCAGGCCAGCCCACCCTTCGCCGAGGTGCAGCCGATGATCGCGATCGACTGGGGCACCAAGGACGGCGCCGGGCGCGAGCTGAGACCCGCGGTGGTAGTGCGCGACGCGGGCGAGACGCCGGCGCGGCTCCACGCGCTGGCCGAGGCGGTGGCGGCGGCGGTCGAGGGGCTGCCGCGCGACCTCGACGGCTGGCGGGTTGCGAGCAACGTCTTCGTGCGATCGCGGATGCTGCCCGAGGCGGCCGGCCGCTGGGCGGTGTCGATCGAGTTTCGGGTGCGGATGTTGAGGGCTTTCTGATCCGCTTACGCGGGTGGACGGTGCCGGCCCGCTCCCCCACCCGACCACCCACGAGCGTATTCTGATGGGTGGTCGGGTGGGGGAGCGGGCTGGTGCCGCGATGAACAAAGGAGAATATCATGGCAGCGGAGAAGGGGAGCGCGTTTCTGCTCAAGGTGGGCGACGGCGGATCGCCCGTGAATTACGCGACGGTGGCGGGGCTGCGGACGACGCAGCTTTCGATCAACGGCGAGATGGTGGCGATCACGTCGAAGGATTCGGACGGCTGGCGCGACCTGCTGTCGGGCGCGGGGGTGCGATCGGTGAGCGTGTCGGGCGCTGGCGTGTTCACCGGATCGGCAGCGGAGACGCGGGTGAAGACCAACGCGCTGTCGGGGGTGCTCGACGACTATCGGCTGAGCTTCGAGAGCGGCGAGAGTTTGACCGGGCGGTTCCTCGTCACGCGGCTCGATTATGCGGGGGATTACAATGGCGAGCGCAGCTACACGCTGAGCCTCGAAAGCTCCGGGCCGGTGGCGGCGGCGTGAGCGGGGCCAATCCGGCGCGCGGCGAGGCAGCGTTACGGCTGGGCGGCGAGACGCTGGTGCTGCGGCCGAGCTTCGCCGCGCTGGTGGCGGCCGAGACCGAGACGGGGCCGCTGTTCGATCTGGTCGCGCGCGCGGCCGAGGGACGGCTTTCGCTCGGCGAGATGGTCGCGCTGTTCTGGCACTGCCTCGCCGCGCGGCCCGAGGGGATGACGCGCGATCGGTTCGGCGAGGCGGTGGTCGCGGGCGGGCTGGTCAATGCCACGCCGGCGCTCAAGGTGCTGGTCGGGCAGATATTGGCGGGGCGGTGAGAGGGCCCCCTCCACCATCGCTTCGCGATGGTCCCCCTCCCCGTTCCGGGGAGGAATTTTCAGCCTCCGCCGTGCGGCTCGCCGGGATGGCGGGGGCGGTGCTGGGGTGGGCGCCGGACGAATTCTGGCGGGCGACGCCAGCCGAACTCGAAACCGTGGTGCGGGCGCTGTGTGGGGACACCGACGGCAACGCACCGCCCGATCGCGCGACGATCGCGCGGCTGATGGAGGCTTTTCCGGATGGATGAGGAAATCGAGAGCCTGGTGGTGCGCGTGCGTGCGGATACCGCCGGGTTCGCGCGCGATGTGGACACGATGCGCGCGAGCCTCGACGGGCCGCTCGCCGACAGCGCCGAGCGCGCCGGGCGGGGAATCGAGAATGCGCTGGTGCGCGCGGTGCGCACGGGCAAGCTCGGTTTCGAGGATCTGGGACGCACGGCGATGACCGTGCTGTCGCAGATTGCGGCGAGCGCGGTGCGCGGCGGGATCGACAGCATCGCGGGCGGCGCCGGCGGCGGGCTGGGCGCGGCGCTGGCGGGGCTGCTCGGCGCGCCGGGGCGGGCGACCGGCGGGCCGGTGTCGCCGGGGCGAGCCTATCGCGTGGGCGAGCGCGGGCCCGAATTGTTCGTGCCGACGTCGAGCGGGCGCGTGGTCGCGGCGGGGCAGCCCGGCGGGCGCGAGGTGCGCGTCGCGATCACGATCAACGCGCCCGGCAACGATGCGCCGCGGGCGCTGACGCAATCGAGCCGGCAGGTGGCGCGCGCGGTGCGGGCGGCGATCGAACGGGCGGGCTAGGGTTTGATCCACTTGCGTGGAAGCGGTGCCGGCACGATTCAGCGGCCCTAGATCACCCCGAACACCACGAGACAACCGAGGACCACGGCGCCGAGGCCGAGGATCATCATCGTCGATTTGCGGTTCATAAGATCCCCCTTCTTTGCCTTGGCAACATGCGCCGTACCGCCGCAATTGCCAAGGCACCCCCAGCATGAGGAACTCGTCCGATGGGCTATTGGCTCGCACGTGCGCGGACGGTGCAGGCGGAGAGCGCGATCTCGCGCTTCGATCCGCGGTTCTGGACGGTCAATTTTCCACGGCCGATGATGGCGAGCGTCGTCACCACCGCGCCCGACGCGCTGCGCGTCGATGCCGTCTTCTATCGCAAGAGCGATCTCGCCGGGCTGATCTGGGAGGCCGAGGACCGGATCGATCACCCGCTGCTCGGCTACGAGACGGCGCGCGACTTTCGCGACTGCGTGCTCTCATTCCGCTGGCGATCGAGCGGCGTGCGCGACCTTGCCGGGATCGACGGACCGACGCTGACGATCGAGGGGCGCGACGCGACCGGGACGCCGCGATCGTGGTTCGTACGATTGTGGAACTATGCGCTGGGCTCCGCCCGCGACGCGCGGGTGACGCTCGATTTCGCGAGCCTCGTGGGCGGGTTCGACCTGCCGCAGGAGGCCGACCCCGTCTGGGCGGGCGATGTCGACCGGATGTTCGTCTCGCTGGTCGCGCCGAATTATGCCGAGGGCGACGACGCGCTGCTCGACGAACCCGCCGAGGGCTGGTGCGAACTGAGCGAGATCGCGTGCAGCGGCGCGGGATCGGTGCTCGCGATCGGCGACGTGGTGGTGCCCGAGCACGGCCTGCGCATCGCCAGCGGCTATGACGACAGCTACAATCTGACGCCCGCGCGGCTGCTGCGGAACGCCTTCCAGCTCGGCTATCGCGGGCTGATCGACCATTATGTCGGCATGAGCCACTATTTCCGGCTCGAGGCGAACGGGCCCGGCCTTTACGTGAGCCTGGCGGGCGGCGTGCTCAACGTGGCGTGCGCGGCGTGGCATCGCGACTTCGCGGTGCGCGCGCGGGCGCTGGGATACGACGTGATCTGGTCTCTGTCGTACGAGCTGTTCGACGAGGTTTGCTGGAACGACTGGAAGCAGCGCGCGTGGGACGGGAGCCCGGCGCTGACCGGATGGGAGCCGCCCTCGACGTTGCTGTCGCCGGCGCACGCGGGGGCGATGGCCTATCTGCAAACGGTCGCGGCGGCGTTCGTCGCGCTGGCGCGCGAGAGCGGGATGCCGGCGAAGTTCCAGATCGGCGAGCCGTGGTGGTGGGTGATGCCGGACGGACGGCCGTGCCTCTATGACGATGCGGCCAAAGCGGCGTTCGGGGACGACCCGGTGGAGATCGTGAGCGTGCGCGGGACGCTCGACGAGGACCAGACGGCGTTGCTCGACACGGCGGGGGCGTTGCTCGCGCAATCGACCGCCGCCTTGTGCGCTACGCTGGCGGCGGCGTTCACCGAGGTCGAGACCCATCTGCTCGCCTATCTGCCGAGCGTGCTCGATCCTGCGGCGCCCGAGATTCGGCGCGCCAACCTGCCGATCGGCTGGGCGGCGCCGGCATTCGACGTGCTCCAGCTCGAGGATTACGACTGGGTGACGGGCGGCAATAGCGGCGCCAGCGCGGAGGCGCGGACGGAAGCGACCGCGCGGCTCGGCTATCCCGAGGCGGCGCAGCATTATCTTTCGGGCTTCGTGCTCAACGCGGAGGATGCGGGGCAATGGCGCGCGATCGAGGCGGCAGCCACCGACGCGCGCGGGCGGGTCGCCGAGACCTTCGTCTGGGCGCTGCCGCAGGTGATGCGCGACGGATTCACCCATTTCGACGAGGAGGCCGAGGTGCAGGCATTCGACGACATACTGTTCCCGCTAGCGCTGGGGCGCGAGGCCGAGGTGGCGCCGGGATTTTCGACCGCAATCGTGACCAGCGCGGGCGGGCACGAGCGGCGCAACGCGAGCTGGGCGGAGGCGCGGACGCGCTACGATGTCGGGCCGGGGGTGCGATCGGAGGAGGATATCGCGGCGTTGCTCGGCTTCTTCCGAGCGCGGATGGGGCCGGCGCGCGGGTTTCGGCTGCGCGATCCCTTCGACGACAGCTCGGGCGCGGGGAGCGCGATCGACCAGCAGATCGGCGTGGGCGACGGCGCGACGACGCGGTTCGCGCTCGTCAAGCATTACGGCGCGCAAGCGCGGCGGATCACGCGGCCGGTGCCAGGCAGCGTGCGCGTCGCGGTGGATGGCGGGGCGACGCAGGGCTTCGCAGTCGAGCCGGGGGGCTGGATCGCGCTCGACGAGGCGCCGACGCAGGATGCGGTGGTGACGGCGGGGTTCGCGTTCGACGTGCCGGTGCGGTTCGCGGAGGACAGCCTGAGCGTGACGCGCGCGACCTTCCAGGCGGGCGAGGCGCCGTCGGTGCCGCTCGTCGAGCTGCGCGAGGATTGAGATGGCGGTGTTTCTCGACGGAGATCTGACCACGATCGCCTTGTGCTGGCGGCTCGAGCGGCGCGACGGCGTAGCGATCGGGCTGACGACGCACGACCGCAACCTGGTGATCGACGGGCTCGTCCACCGCGCCGCGCCGGGCATCACCCCCTCGGCGATCGAGCGCAGCGATGGGCTCGATCCCGACACGATGGACGTGGCGGGCGCGCTGACCAGCGGCGCGATTCGGGAAGACGACCTGATCGCAGGGCGCTGGGACGGCGCGCGGGTGGCGCTGTTCGCGGTCGACTGGACCGACCCGGACGCCACCGTCGCGCTGGGCGAGGGCACGATCGGCGCGGTGGAGACGCAGGACGGCGGCTTCACGGCCGAGCTGCGCGGGGCGGCCGCGGCGCTCGACCGGCCAGTGGTCGAGGCGACCTCGCCCGAATGCCGCGCCGAGCTGGGCGACCGGCGATGCCGGGTCGCGATGGCGGGGCGGCGGCGGATCGTGCGCGTGGTTTCGGGCGACGATACGACGATCGTGGTGGATGCCGCCGAGCCCACGCCCGACGCCTATGGCAATGGCGTGCTGCGCTGGCTGGGCGGCGTGAACGGCGGGTGCGAAAGCGCGGTCGCCGCGTCGAGCGGGAGCGCGGTGACGTTGATGGCGCCGCCGCCCTTCGTGCCCGAGGCGGGAACGCCGGTCGAACTGATCGAGGGGTGCGACAAGAGTGTCGCGACCTGCCGAACCCGGTTCGACAATGTGCTCAACTTTCGCGGCGAGCCCTTCCTGCCGGGGATCGACCTGCTGACGCGGTACCCGGGCGGATGAGCGGCTTTTTGATTGGAGCCGCACCGGCCCGCTCCCCCACCCGGCCTCCCATTCAGAATACGCTGTGCGAGGCCGGGTGGGGGAGCGGGCCGGTGCGACACACAGCAAGCGATCATGTCGCAGAAGCGGCGGGGGCGCTGGTGGGCGTGCGGTTCCGGCCCCACGGGCGCGATCCGCGCTTCGGGCTCGACTGCGTCGGGCTCGCCGCGTGCGCTCTGAGGGCGGGCGGCTATGCCGGACCGGTGCCCGACGATTATGCGCTGCGACATGGCAACGGCGCACAGGCGCGTGCCTTGATCGACACATTGGGCCTGATCGCCGGGATCGGCGGCCCCGGCGAGCTGCTGTTGTGCGCGAGCGCGCCGCGGCAAGTGCATCTGGCGATCTCGATTTCCGACGGGCTGGTTCATGCCGACGCGCTGCTGCGGCGGGTGGTGGCGCGACCGGGGGCGGTGCCCTGGCCCGTGCTCGGGCGCTGGCGACTGGAGGAGGAATAATGGCGACTCTGGTGCTGACCGCGGTCGGAACGGCGATCGGCGGGCCGATCGGCGGCGCGCTGGGTGGATTGTTCGGGCAGGCGATCGACCGTGATGTGCTGTTCAAGCCCAAAGGGCGGCAAGGGCCGCGGCTGACCGAGCTCGCCGTCCAGACGTCGAGCTACGGCACGCCGATCCCGCGGCTCTACGGAACGATGCGCGTCGCGGGATCGGTGATCTGGTCGACCGACTTCGTCGAGAGCGAACATGAAGGCGGCGGCGGCAAGGGGCAGCCGTCGCAGACCAGCTACAGCTATTCGGTGTCGTTCGCGGTGCTGCTTTCCGCGCGGCGCATCCACGCAGTGCAGCGGATCTGGGCCGACGGCAAGCTGCTGCGCGGCGCGGCGGGCGACTTCAAGACCGCCACGCGGTTCCGCCTGTATCCTGGCGACGAGGATCAGGCGCCCGATCCCGGCATGTCGGCGGCGATCGGCCTCGGCAAGACGCCGACGCATCGCGGCGCGGCCTATGCGGTGTTCGAGGATTTCGAGCTTGCCGACTATGGCAACCGCATCCCCTCGCTGACGTTCGAGGTCGTCGCCGACGACGAGGCTGTGCGGGTGGGCGCGATTGCCGCCGATGTCTCCGATGGGATCGTCGATGACGACGGCGCGATGCAGGTGCTCGACGGCTTCTCAGCCTATGGCGACAGCATTCGCGGGGTGCTGGAGACGCTGGCGACCGCGAGCGGCGGCTGGTTCGCGCCCGCCGGCGCAGGTATCCGCTTTGCCGCCGACGGGGCGCCGGTCCGCACGATCGAGGATCGCGGCGACGGCGCCGGGGCGACGGGCGGGCACCGGGGCGTGCGCGTGATCGCGCCGATCGACACTGCGCCGCGATCGATCACGCTCGCGCATTACGACCCCGCGCGCGACTATCAGACCGGGCTGCAGCGCGTGCGCCGCCCCGGAGCGGGCGTGCGCGAGGAGCGGATCGAGATGCCCGCCGTCCTTTCCGCATCCGCTGCCAAGACGATGGCGGCGGCGGCCTTGTCGCGCGCGGCGACGGCGCGGCGCCGGTGGACGCTGGCGGCGGGATGGGACGTGGCTGATCTGGCGCCCGGCGACGTCGTCACGCTCGCGGACGCGCCGGGGCGCTGGCGGATCGCCGGGTGGCGGATGGAACAAATGGTGCTGACGCTCGATCTGGTCCGGCTCGCGGCCGCACCGATTCCCGCCAGCGCCGATTCGGGCACCGGCCTGCCCGCGCCCGATCTGCTCAACGGACCGACGATCGTCCACGCTTTCGAGCTGCCAGCGCTCGACGATGCCGTGCTGGCCGCGCCGCGCGTGCTGATCGCGGCAGCAAGCGGGGCGCCGGGATGGCGCGGCGCGGCGCTGCGATACACGATCGACGACGGCGCGCAGTGGCTGTCGGCGGGCAGCGTCCGCGTGCCGGCGACGCTGGGGACGATCGCATTGCCCCCCGGCGCGGCGACGGCGACGTTGATTGACCGGTGCAACGCCATCGAGGTGACGCTCGCCAACGGGGAGATGTCGCTGAGCAATGCCGACGCCGCGCTGCTCGACGGCGGCGCGAACCTGGCATTGGCGGGCGACGAACTGCTCCAGTTCGGCCGCGCCGAGCAGATCGACGCGACGCGTTGGCGGTTGTCGGCGCTGTGGCGCGGACGGCGCGGCACCGAGGCGGCGATCGGCACGCAGACGGCGGGCGACCGCTTCGTGCTGCTGACGCCGGGAACGATCGCAGCGATCGACGTGCCGCTCGCCACGATCGGCAGCGCGGTGCGCGTGCTCGCTTCGGGTGCGGGCGATGTCGAGGGTGCGGCCGAGGTGAGGGCGCCGGTGACGGGCAGTTCGGTGCTGCCGCCCTCGCCCGTCCATTTTCGTGCCGATGCGATGACGGGGGGCGACCTGCGCCTCGCCTGGGTCCGGCGGAGCCGGGCGGGCTGGCGCTGGCTCGACGGCGTCGACGTGCCGCTCGCCGAAGAACGCGAGGCGTATCGGCTGACGCTCGGCGACCGCGCGATCGAGACCGACCTGCCCGGGATCGTACTGTCGGCGAGCGAGCGGCTTACCGTCGCGACCACAGCGACGGCGGCCGAGATCGGCACGCACGGCCATTCACCCGCCGCGACCCTGACGCTGCCGGCTTACGAGGAGAAATGACGATGAGCGACGACACCAGCGCGCGGCTGGCGCTGCCCCTGCTGCACCCCGGCCAGGCGCAGAAGGAAATGACGCACAACGAGGCGCTGGCGCTGCTCGACCTCGTGGTGGGTGCGCGCGTGCTCGCCGTCGCGAACGATCCGCCTGCGACGCCCGCGATCGGCGACTGCTGGATCGTGGGCGGCGCGCCGACGGGCGTCTGGGCCGGCCACACGAACGCGATCGCCGGGTGGACCGCAGGCGGATGGCGCTTCGTGGCGCCGGTCGACGGCCTTTTCGCCTGGGTAGAAGCGACGGGCGTGGGCGCCCGCTTCGTGGACGGCGCGTGGCAGATCGGCGACATCGCCGCGACCCGTGTCGTGATCGGCGACGTTCAGGTGCTGGGCACGCAAGTCGCCGCGATCGCCGGCCCGGACGGCGGCACGACGGTGGATACAGAATGCCGCGCGGCGCTCGGTGCGGTGCTCGCTGCGCTGCGGACGCACGGCATCATCGCGACCTGAGGCGCGATCGAGAGGGCGCCGGCCAACGCCTCGGAATTGTTGCGTTTTGGCAACATGCCCCGAAATTTGTTCGCTTGCGCGGAAACCAACCCGAGAGTAGGGAGTTGGGGCTGTCCGTAGTGACAACCAAGAAAGGGGATTATGATGCGGAAGCTTGCCGTCGCACTGGCACTCGCTTCGACCGCTCTCGCCTCGCCTTCGCTGGCCCGCGACAAGTCGTGGTACGTCGGCGTCGAAGGTGGCGCGATGATCGTCGAAGACATCGATTTTGACGTCGGAGAGGTCAGCAACGCGACCTCGGTCGACAGCAATTACGGCTACGACGTCGATGGCGTCGTCGGTTACGATTTCGGCGCGTTCCGCGTCGAAACCGAAGTCGGCTATCGCCGGGCGACCGTTGACGGGATTTCGTCGACCGTGCCGACCCCGGCTTATTATGATGGCGGTATCGCCGATGTTCCTGCCGGGAACTACGATTATGCCGGCGGCTCGACCTCGGCGCTGAGCTTCATGCTCAACGGCTTGCTCGACTTCGGCGATGACGATGGCATCCAGGGCTTCGTCGGCGGTGGTGTCGGCGTTGCGCGCGTCAAGGCGAATTACGCGTTGAATACGGGTGGTTCGTTCCTCGACGATTCGGACACCGTCTTCGCGTGGCAGGGCCTGGCCGGCGTTCGCGCGCCGATCAGCGATCACCTCGACGTGACGTTCAAGTATCGCTTCTTCAACGCCGACAACGTCAAGTATGTCGACGTGACGAACCGCGATTTCGAGGGCCGGTTCCGGTCGCACAGCGTGCTGGGTGGGCTGACGTACAACTTCGGTGCGCCGCCGCCTCCCCCGCCGCCTCC